>CAJHWH010000056.1_pt1 | contig 16556 bp, 14 predicted proteins | sample 9196851 | NCBI WGS metagenome assembly CAJHWH01 (sample SAMEA7706180, study PRJEB36976) | symbiont metagenome | biome: Marine hydrothermal vent biome [ENVO:01000030]; feature: Bathymodiolus gill tissue material [ENVO:01001393]; material: Bathymodiolus-dominated oceanic mussel reef... | reverse complement strand
GCTAGGCTTTTAAAATTTTCGTTGTAAAAAGATTTTGGAAGTGAACGAGGTCTTGGCATGATTTTATTGTCTTGTTAAAAACTTATTATTTTACCATACTTATATCTTTTATTTTTGAAAATGGTATTAGATGAAAGAAAACGCACAAAGCATAGCAAGTTAATTAAAATTGCCATGGAAACTAGTTTTAAAAATAAAAACACTAGAACCAAAACAGAGGAACTGAACCGTGGAAAGGGGTTAAAACAATTGTTAGATTTTATTAAAAATCAGGGTCAGTTAACTATTATTAGCAACAAAGGGTATTGCAGTTTCCAAGTGGAAAATGAAAAATTAACCACTACACAACAAAAAGAATTAAAATACCCTTTACAGGGGACATTGATTGAGTGGCAAATCAATGTTTAACAAAACAGGGAATCATATGAACATATCAATTGCAAAAGAATTTTCAGATGTGCCATCTGGCAGATATTATGCTGATGGAGAATGGACAGGAGAGAAATTTAGAACGGAATATTTAGTGCCTAAATTAAAAAAAGCAGATCGACAACACCCTGTTATTGTCAATATAAATGATACCGAAGGCTATGGATCCTCTTTTTTAGAAGAGGCGTTTGGTGGACTGGTTCGTAAAGAGAATTTCTCACAAGATGAGTTAAACACAATATTAAAAATTGAAGCAAATGATACTTATCGTATTTACAAAGAGATAATCTTAGAATATATTGCAGAAGCGAAATAATGCAGTGGTGGCTTTATATTATTACTACCATTGTGGTATTATGGGGTAATCTTAAATTACAAAAAAAACTAATTACTTTTAAAAATAAAGAAAAAGCATTGGATTGTTTGGTGTCCATTACCCGAGAACTGGAAGATCTTTATATTCAATACTGGGGATCTGCTACTCATAATGAAACTCTCTCCTCACAAATTAAAAGGAAACAAACACAATTTTCCATGTTTTTAAACTTTGCACATAAAAAATACAAACTAGATAACGAAGATACAATCAATAAAAAACTTCGCGCATTAATTAAAAATGCCACAAACGGGGGATTTGACTCACTTAACATGACGCAAGATACAGAAAAATCCATCAAAATTCCACAATTTATAAATAATCTTATGTTGGCATTATTAGAAAATAAGATGTAGTTTCTAATATTTTTCTAAAATTGTGTCGTTCATTAAATGCTATTTTTAATAAGATTTTCTACCACTTCAGGCTCTGCCAGTGGAAATATCACCTCAATTATTATCATTCTTGGTAATCTTTCTTAAAATACGGTGCATAATCTTGCCACTATGGGTTTTGGAAAATCTAGAAAAAAATTGAATTTTATCTACAATGGTAAATATGCCATATCTAAAGCAGGGCTGAGAAAGTGGTATTAGAAACACTATTCTCCTTTAAACGAGCAGGTGTGATACAACATGCTAAACAAGCCACTATTTGGTTACAAAAATAAAAATTAGACTTGCTTGTTGTTTTATCCAAAGATTTATTTAAAACGGAACTTTGGCAATTTGATATTAAAATAAATAGCTAAAAGCCTAACTGTAAACATACAAAAACCCGCAACAATAGCTGAAAGTGTAATGTCTTGACTTAAGTTTAACAAAACTATAAACAACAAAGAACCTAACCATAAAACTGTTGCATATAGTTGCGAGTTAAACACAACAGGTGCTTCGCCACACAAAACATCACGCAAAATACCGCCCATTGCCCCTGTTAATACACCCATAAAACTTGCCAGAAGTGGTGGAATATTCATCATAACCGCTACCAAAGTTCCTGCAATGCCAAAAGTTGCCAAACCTACAGCATCCATAATTAAGAAAAGTTTTTGCGGAATGATAAAGATTCTCGCAGTGGTAAACATAAAGATTGCACTTAAGAGCGATGCAATAAAAAACACCTGATCAGCAACCCAAAATACCTCTCTACTGAGTAGCAAATCTCGCAAAGAGCCTCCACCAAGTCCCGTAGTGATAGCGATAATAATGACACCAAATAAATCAAACTTTTTGAATCCAGCTTTCAAAACCCCAGAAGCTGATGACACTATAACAGCTAACAATGTTATCCAATAGAGATTTACAAGCAGTTGTTCCATAGTCGCATTATTAAATTTTATTTTTAATTAGATCGCTCACCACTTCGGGATCTGCTAGCGTGGAAATATCGCCCAAATTATCACAATCATTCTCAGCAATTTTTCTTAAAATTCGACGCATAATCTTACCACTACGGGTCTTTGGCAATCCTGATGCAAATTGGAGTTTATCAACATTGGCAATCGGTCCGATTTCACTACGCACCAACTTAACCAACTCTGTTTTTAATTCATCGCTTGGCTGGACACCGTTAACGGTAGAAACATAAGCATAAATACCCTGCCCTTTAATGTCGTGCGGATAACCAACCACTGCTGCCTCACTAACATCTTTGTGCAATACCAAAGCAGATTCAATCTCTGCAGTACCAAGACGGTGCCCTGAGACATTTAAAACATCATCTACTCTGCCAGTAATCCAATAGTAACCATCTGCATCTCGTTTTATGCCATCACCTGCAAAATACTTACCTGGAAAAGTTGAAAAATACGCTTCCATAAAACGCTCATGATTGTTATAAAGTGTGCGCATTTGCCCTGGCCACGAGCGTGCTAATACCAAAATACCTTCTGCCTCACCCTCTAACACTTCGCCTTTTTCATTTACAACTTGTGGTTCAATGCCAAAAAATGGCTTACTGGCTGAACCAGGTTTCAGTGCGATTGCATAAGGTAATGGAGTAATCATATGCCCACCTGTTTCTGTTTGCCACCAAGTGTCAACAATTGGGCATTTACCATTACCAATCTTGTGATAATACCACTCCCATGCTTCAGGATTAATCGGCTCGCCTACTGTGCCTAAAACACGCAAACTAGAACGATTGGTTTTTTCTACAAACCTATCACCCGCACCCATGAGTGCACGAATGGCAGTTGGTGCAGTATAAAAAGTATTGACTTGGTGTTTGTCAATGACTTGCCAAAAACGCGATGCATCAGGATAAGTTGGGACACCTTCAAACATTAAGGTAGTTGCACCATTTACCAGTGGCCCATACACAATATAAGAATGCCCTGTCACCCAACCAACATCGGCGCTGCACCAATAAATATCGCCGTCCTGATAATCAAAAACATATTTGTGCGTCATAGCAACATAAAGCAAATAACCACCTGTGGTGTGCAATACACCCTTGGGCTTGCCTGTTGAACCTGAAGTGTAGAGAATAAATAGTGGTGTTTCTGCATCGAACGACTCACACAGACATTCATTTGACATATCCTCAACCAAATCATGATAGCAAACATCTTTATTGCCCCACGCCACATCACCTTTGGTATTTTGTACAACAATCACCGTGTCTACACAATCACAAGCGGCTACGGCAATATCTACATTAGCTTTAAGAGGTGTTGCCCTACCACCACGCATACCTTCATCCGCCGTAATAACTATCTTACACTCAGAATCCAAGATTCTATCTTTAAGTGCCTCAGGAGAAAATCCACCAAATACAACGCTGTGAATTGCGCCAATTCTCGCACATGCCAACATTGCATAGCTCGCTTGCAAAATCATTGGCATATAAATACAGACTCTATCGCCTTTTTTGACACCGAGTTTTTTAAGCCCGTTAGCCAATTTTGCCACTTCATCGTGCAACTGTTGGTAGCTAACTTTTTGACTCACCTCAGGGTTGTCACCTTCCCAAATAATCGCTGTTTGATTTGCACGCTGTGGCAGATGTCTGTCAATACAATTGTAAGCCACATTCAACTCACCGCCTTTAAACCACTCAATCAAACCAGTGTGGTAATCCACATTAGAGGTAGTGCTCCAGTCTTTATCCCAATCTAAAAACTCCTTGGCTTTCTGAGACCAAAAGGCATCAGAATTCTCAATAGATTCTTGATACATCGCCAGGTAAGTTTTTTCGTCAATAAGTGGAGCTCTGTCTGATTTTGCAATTGGATACATAGTAAGATAAATTTAAATAAGTATCTGTGAATAATACCTAAAAAACTGTTTTTCTATGAAGCATTTTTTAAGTTAATTGTCGTAACTTAATGGCTTCTTTATTACCCATATAATCTACTTGCGCCAAAAACAGCTCTGCTGTTGAAATCGCATCCTGCATTGCATTGTGTGCCTTATAGCGCGGTAGATTATATTTCTCTCGCAAGTTGAATAACCTTAATCCATCAGGCTGGGTATATTGCTGCATTTTTTGCATTTTTCTACGCTCAATTTTAAGAGTGTCTAACATTATTAAAGGTAGCGTGTTAATTTGATACAATTTGTGACACGCTTGATTAAGAAAACCTTTTTCAATTTTGTCAAAATGTACAACAATAACCCTATTAGCCATTTGAGATAACAGTTTATCTATTGCTTTACTTAGTGGCAAACCACACTTAAGCTCCTCATCTGTTAATTGATGGATGGCAACATTTTGCTCTGTCAATTCTTGTTTTGGGTTGATTAAAATATGCCTAGATGTGCCTGACAAAACATGAAAATTCTTTATAACGGTATAACCAATACTGATTATCTTTTCTTTAGAAGCATCCAGCCCTGTTGTTTCAAAATCCAAAACCAAAAACTCAATATCTTTAATCAAGTTCTTAGCTTCAACCAAAGGCTGTGATAAATAGTGATAAAGCGATTTTGGTAAATGCGTGCTATTAAGTAGTTTTTTGCGAGAATAATTAGCAAAAAAGTAGTCAATCATAATATTGAGGTTTGATAGCGTGAGCTCATAGCAGATTGCATATCGTTAACAATGCCAAAAGCATCTTTCAAATGCTTTTTGTCTAAAGAGGATATTTCCTGCGTTAATACAAAATTATCAACAGATTGACCCGATTTAATTTGTCGTCTTTGGTGTTTAATTCTCACTGAATTAATAAACTTATAAGCCTCAATTAAATCATTCGCCCCAGAGCCGCTCATCCCGCCCACATCAGACAACTCTCTTAATCTGTCTTGTGTATTAATCGACCTAACCCCATGTGACAAAGCATAAACACGAGTAATATCGACAATCGGAACAACCCCTTTCTTTTTTAAATTTAAGGACTTTTCATTTGCACCATTCTTATCAAGAATAAAATTTCTAAAAAATCCTAGTGGTGGCGTGTAATGCAGAGCATTAGCTGCCATATGTGATTGAAAAATAGTGTTGCGCGTGGTCATATCAAATACATCTGTCAGCAAATCATCCAACAAGTGGGATTCACCATAAATACACTTCAAATCAAAAAATATACTTGCATACATTAATGCTTTTGGCTCTGGAGAAGCAATCCATTGTTTGAAATAAGACTTCCAAACAGAAAGGCTCTGCCGCCATTTTTTATTAGTTGCCATAACATCGCCTGGACAATACACATAACCACAAGCATTCAACCCATCACTAACATATTGCGCTAATTTGATGAAATATTCCCTATGCAACTCTTCTTGATAATCATCCGCTAAAATTAATAAATTATCTTGGTCAGAATGTACGATTTGCTCAGATCTAGCCAATGACCCAGCCACAACCCAAGCATACTCTATAGGTGGATCTCCTAATAGCGCTTCAGCTTGTTTGAGTAATTGCTGGTTAATAGAGCGACCTATTGAACTCACAGAGTAGGTAATGCCGTGCTCATCCATGTTTGACTCATAACTGTGTTGCAACAGCAAAGGAACTTGTTTAGAGATTTCTTCTAATTCATCTGTGGTATTTGATACTAAAATTTCATTAATTAAGAAAACCACATTGTGGCTTTGTTTGCGCAGTAAATCGGCTGCTGTAACCATACCCACCACTTGCTTGTTTTTAATAATTGGCAAGTGTCTGATGTGTGTATTAGCCATTAACAACATCGCCTCAACACCACTCTTATAATGCGCAATAGAAACTGGATTGTTAGTCATAATTTCGCTAATAGGGCTATTTATATCGATACTTAGTGCAACTACCTTGGTGCAAAAAGCACGGTCAGTCACAATACCGCATAGTTTATCTTTATCTGTCACAATCACAGAAGTGACATTATTCTTGCTCATTAATTTAGCCACTTGCTTAATGCTCACATTCTTATCAACCAAATAAGCATCATTAGCTCTGGACATTGACAACACTGAATTAGCCAATAAGCTATTTTGCTTAATGAATTTTTGAGATTTAAGGCTTGTTTCTAAGTTTGCATCTACAAAGAAATTTTCGACAACGGCATTACCAGAAAATAATTCATAAAAATATTTTTTATCAATTCGATAGTAAAGTGTGTCTTCTTGACAAGAGTGCGTATAAAGTAACAATTGAGAATTATAGCCAAACCACTGACGCTCACCCAGAATGGAAAATAACTCCTCATTCTCATCTTTTATCAATACCGCACCTTTGCGCACTAAATACAAAAAATCAGGCTTTATTGTTAGTATATGTCCTTTTCTGCGATAAGCAACTTGCGTTTTTATTATTAAAGATTCAAGTTGCAAGGGTGTCGCACTATCTAGAGGTAGTGTTAATTGAAAAAAATCAATAATTTCTAAATCTTCAATTTCCATCGTTTATAACAAAGACTCCTTGTAAATAAAAACAGTCGGTACTCTAGCATAAAAGAGACTCTCATTTGCAGAAATAACAAACTGTAAGTAATCTGATTTTATAACATTTATCTGTGGGGATTGCCAAGATATCTTGCTACCGTTAGAAGGTGTCATTGATTGTGGTTTAGAGGTTTTGTCTTTTGCTTTAACCAAAGCAAACTTAATACCTTTTAAATCGCTTGAAGCATCAATAAAAAGCGTATTTAATCCATAAACCTGAGCGTCTGAAGTGATATGGATTTTTAATTCCCCATTAACCAAATCACATGCCCCGCTTTCCCAGCGACAATTAGACTTTACCAGCATTTTATAAGATTGCCCTTGTTTAGCCTTATGTGGTACTTCAGCGACATAATAATCAACTGCGAAATAACTAATAATTGCTAAAATAGGTGCAACAATCATTGATGTAATCACATGCTTATTCTTAAAAAACATATCAACTCCCTACATTTTAAATAAAAAAAACGCCCAGCAATGCTGGGCGTTTTAAGGATACTCTAAAAAATATTAATTAGTAGCTGGAATACGGATATTCTCAATCATCTTCTCAACTTCTTTAGGCACTTTGTTTGTACGACTCATTACCAAGAACGCTACTGCAAAGTTAACCAATGCACCAATGGCACCAAATGCATTTGGCTCAATACCAAAGAACCAGTTAGGCTCCATATCGCCTAAAAATGAAGTTGACTGCACAAACATAATACCTTTGTGCTGGAATACATATAGCAATGTAATGCCAATACCTGAAAGCATTCCCGCAATCGCACCTTCTTTATTCATCTTCTTAGAGAAGATACCCATCATCAATACTGGGAAAAGACTAGACGCCGCCAAACCAAAGGCTAGCGCAACCGTACCTGCGGCAAAGTCTGGTGGATTAAAGCCGTAATAACCAGCAAGTAATATAGCGCCAATCATTGATATCCTAGAATACATTAATTCGTCTTTTTCGGAAATATTTGGTCGCCATACGCCTTTTAACAAATCATGCGAAATAGAGGATGCAATCGCCAGTAACAATCCAGCAGCCGTTGATAGTGCAGCGGCTAAACCACCCGCAGCCACAATGGCAATCACCCAATTAGGCAAGCCAGCAATTTCAGGATTTGCTAATACCATGATATCTCTATCAACTTTAACCATTTCATTAGGCGGCAATACAATGTCCTTACCATCAACTCTAATGGTTTTAGGTGTATTTCCTTTATTGCCTGTATACTGAATCAATCCATCACCATTCTTATCTTCAAACTTTAATAAACCCGTTTTTTCCCAGTTTTTAAACCACGCTGGGCGGTCTGCATAGGCTAAGTTGTGTTCAGCTGTTGGCTGGTCAATAGTTGTCATCAAATTTAATCTTGCCATTGCAGCTACTGCTGGTGCAGTTGTATATAGAAGTGCAATAAATATCAGCGCCCAACCTGCAGATTCACGCGCAGCCTTTACCGAAGATACGGTAAAAAATCTCATGATGACATGCGGAAGACCTGCTGTACCAATCATTAAAGACAAAGTGTAAACAAACATGTTTGTTGTACTTAGTCTTGCCTGCGTGGTGTATTCGGAGAACCCAAGTTGGGTTACCACTTGGTCTAGTTTATCCAGTAGATAAGTCCCGTCTGCCATTTCACTACCCAAACCCAGTTGTGGGATTGGGTTACCCGTTAGCATAAATGAAATAAATACCGCTGGAATGGTATAAGCAATAATCATAATCACATATTGTGCAATTTGTGTATAAGTAATACCTTTCATGCCACCCATTACTGCATAGAATGCTACGATAACCATACCTGTTACCAAGCCTGTTTCATAATCTACCTCTAAGAATCTAGAAAATGCAACACCAATACCTTTCATTTGTCCAATGACATAAGTGACTGAGGCAATAATCAAACAAATAACTGCAACAATACGCGCGGTTTTTGAATAATAACGATCAGAAATAAACTCAGGAACCGTAAATGAACCATGCTTTCTTAAATAAGGTGCAAGTAACATTGCTAGTAGCACATAACCACCCGTCCAACCCATCAAGAATACCGAGCCCCCGTATCCGTAAAAGGCGATTAAACCCGCCATTGAGATAAATGACGCTGCACTCATCCAGTCAGCTGCTGTCGCCATACCATTTGCAATTGGGTGAATACCACCGCCCGCAACATAAAACTCATGCGTTGAACCTGCTCTTGCCCAAAAAGCAATACCAATATAAATAGCAAAAGTAATGCCTACAAATAAAAATGTTAATGTTTGTAAATCCATGATTGTTTCCCCTTATTTTTCGTGAACATTAAATTTTTCATCGATTTTCCCCATGCTCTTCGCATAATAGAAAACCAACACCACGAATGTATATATTGAGCCTTGTTGTGCAAACCAAAATCCAAGTTTATAGCCGCCAATCTTAATAACATTGAGCGCATCTACAAACACAATACCAAATAGATATGAAACAACAAACCAAATAGACAGACACTTCACAATTAGTGCAATATTGGCTTTCCAATAATCATTATTACTAGACATTTAACTTTCCCCTTTTGTTAATTTATTTGAGCATGATACACATTATTTATTAATGATTTTAACTATCATAAAATGCTGATATGAGACCTTTGCATAAATAGAGATGATTGGCAAAATCCAATTTTTGCCCAATTGGTGATTTTTTAAATCTTGCCTAAGACTGGGTTTGCCCTCCTGGAGGACTGCTGGGTATCGCTGGAAAAATCGCCAAGTGGGTGAAAAGTGGGTTTATGATGATTGTTCCTATTTATGCAAAGGTCTTGATCTATATTAACCACTGGGTTAATAAATGTAAAGATGAAAAAAAATGACGCGATGCGTCATTTTATAAAAGATATAAAAAAATAAGGGAATTAAGCTTTTGTCACTTCGCTCATCTCGTCAACTGATTCATCAATTGCAGTGGTTGATAATTCTGCTTCCACTTCTGCCATCTTAGCGCTATCTACTACTCTTTCTTTTGCTGATAATTCTTCTTCCATTGCATAAACCTCCGTCAAGATTGATGCATCAATCAAACCTGCTTCGATTTCTCTAAGTGCAACAACAGTCACTTTATCTTTGCCAACATCTAAGGTTGACTTGTAACCACCAGAACTTAACTGGTGTGCACGCTTAGCTGCTACCAATACCAACTCAAAACGATTATCTACAAAATTTAAACACTCTTCAACAGTCACTCTTGCCATAATTTCAACTTATAAATACGATAAAATGGACAATTTTACACGAAAACAACTTCAAAGGATATTTGATGAGCCGACTAATTGTTTTAGATACCGAAACTACGGGTATTGAGCCTTCTGAAGGTCATCGCATCATTGAAATTGGTTGCACCGAAATCGTTGATAGAGAAATCATTGAAAGCAATGAATATCATCAATACATCCAGCCAGAGCGTCTGGTGGGTGACTCTGAAAGAATTCACGGTATTAAGGATAGCTTTTTAAAAAACAAACCAAAATTTGAAGAAATTGCTGAAGAATTTTTAGAATATATTGAAGGTGCCACTTTGGTTATTCACAATGCACCATTTGACCTTGGTTTCTTAAATCATGAATTGCAACGAATGGGTGTTGAGCAAACCATTGAAGACAATTGCACCGTTATTGATTCCTTAGAAATCTCTAAACAACAACGACCTGGTGGTATGCACAATCTTGATGCACTTTGCCGACGCTTTGAGATTGATGCCAGTGCGCGTACCGTTCACGGTGCATTACTTGACGCACAAATCTTAGCGCAAGTATATTTAGCAATGACGGGTGGACAATCCACCTTGTTTAATGAGAACCAAAATAGTCAACAAAATAGCAAGGTTACAATTTCAAAAGTTGATTCTAATCGCGCTAAAATCAAGGTAGTTTTAGCCAATAAAGAAGAACTTAAAGCACACAATACATATTTTGAACATTCTTAAAGTGAATTAGCGTTGACTACAAGACTTAACAAAGTATAATTATCGTTTTTTCGGAGTGTAGCGCAGCTTGGTAGCGTACCTGGTTTGGGACCAGGTGGTCGAAGGTTCAAATCCTTTCACTCCGACCATATTTTGCGCCCTTAGCTCAGCTGGATAGAGCAACGGCCTTCTAAGCCGTAGGTCACACGTTCGAATCGTGTAGGGCGTACCATACAGTTTATGGCGGGAATAGCTCAGTTGGTAGAGCCCCGGATTGTGATTCCGGTTGTCGCGGGTTCAAACCCCGTTTCTCGCCCCACTTTTAAAGGGATTGACTAGCAATCCCTTTTTTTTGTTTTTAAAGAAGATACTACAAAAATACAAACTTTATTAATCATTAAAACTTTTCAATCACTTAAATCATCATAACCAACTTAAGTGTTTTTATAGGTGCTTTAAGTTTTAGCAAGTCAATTTGTTGCTTATTGTTCTTTATTTTTGAAATAACAGGCAAGCTAACGCCTGTCTTATCATTCGACCCTTTCGGTGTTATATCTAGTCAAAGTGTCACCTTGTCGCTTAATCTTTAATGCAGCGAACACTAAAATTGTAATCCGTATCACTGATGGCGAAATGTGCCCTGATATCGCTAGAATAAAAATAATGACCATTAAACCCAACAGCAGTCTGAGTCCACATATAAACCACAAAACCAACATAGTCATACACACCATTTGGAATGCGAGAACCGGCAGCTGGTATCTTAAGGAAACTAGTAAAGGCTGTAGTAGTATTATTAACATCAGCACCAACAGTCTCTGCCGTCATCTCTGCTTCAGTTGGAACACTAAAGCCTGTTGGGCAAACATTAGCCTCGTCAAACTTATAATAACCTCCATAAGCACTACTGTCAGTGCTTGAGGTGGCTACTCGTTTAGCGCCTATATTTCTATCAAGCCAAATTCTGCCAGTGTGAGGCGAGACTAGCGTTTTGTAAGTGAGCCCATTAAACAATATTGTGTTAGTTTCTTTATCTTTAGGCTCAAGTGGGATAACTAAACCTGCCTGTGTTTCAATACAACGAACGCTAACACCATCACCACGAGGACTGTCCATGAAAATCGAACTGTCATTGCTGATGAATAAAGCACGACTATGCAACCCAGTAGCAGACCGACTCCACAAGGCTGCGATAGCGCTAGCCTTGATCTTGGGAAGCTCACCATTCCGGTGAAAACGCCAGCCAGAAGCTGGCAACTTAAGAAAACTGGAGAAGGCTGCAGCAGTATTATCAATATTAGCTTTGGTAGCCTCTGCCATTAGTTCTTCCCCAGTTGGCACGCTAAAACCTACTGGACAAATATCATTGTCTCCGCCATCTTTCCAAGCATCAACTCTCACATCACCCTCTGAATCTACATTTGCCCTCGTCCAGTCAGAATTACCAGTAATAAATAAATCAGTACCCGCATTGGTAACACTAAAAGCTAATTCACCTGATTTGCCTGATGATCTACCTTCATGCCCGTCATTATTACGACCCCATTGGTATAAATATCCATACGCAGCAGTGTCCTTACTTTTAATGGCTACTCGCCTTGCGCCAAGATTTCTATCAAGCCACACTCTGCCAGTGTAAGGTGAGGCTACCGTCTTGTAAGTGAGTCCATTAAATGATATTACACCAGTTTCTTTATCTTTGGGTTTAGGATTAGGTGGGATAACTATACGAATCTGTGTTTTAATGCAACGAACATTAAGAGTGAAATCATGAGTGCCCTTCCAGAAACTTGCAGTATTATGATCTATGTTTAAAAAACGACCATGTGACGGTCCGCTGGCGGTCCGCGTCCACATAAATAAGGCGGTACTAGGTCTGCCATTGATAATACCCGAAGATGGTAATTTAAGAAAACTAGAAAAGGCAGTATTGAGATTAGTAACACCTGCACTAATAGTATCTGCTCTTAACTCTGCTTCAGTTGGAACACTGAAGCCTATTGGACAAACGCTATGATTCCCGCCAAATGTGTAATGACCTCCATAAGAGGCAGTATCAACACGCGAGGTGGCGACCTGTGAGGCACCCGTATTCCTGTCAAGCCAAATTCTGCCAGTGTGAGGTGAGACAATCAGTTTGTAAGTTAACCCATTAAGCGATATTGTGTTATCTCCTGTATATTCAGGCTCAGGTGGGATAACTACAGCCTGTGTTTCAATACAACGAATACTCATACCCTCAGAACGAGAACCGATGATGGACACCGCACCACCACTGTCAACAAATAAGCTATGACTACTCAACCCACTATCACTAGCAGAGCGACTCCACATGCTGGTGATAGAGCTAATACCTTGAAACTTGCCATACCAGTTAAGGCGTCTGCCAGCAGCAGGCAACTTAAGAAAACTGGAAAAGGCTGAAACAGTATTGGTAATATTAGCTTTGGTAATCTCCACCATTAGCTCTTCCTTAGTTGGCACGCTAAAACCTACTGGGCAAATGTCATTGACTCCGCCGTCTGTCCAAGCGGCTTCTCTAGCTACGCCACTACGATCTATTGCGTCGATTGTCCAATCAAAAACGCCAGTAATAAATAAATCAGTACCCGCATTAGCGATACTAGAAGCTAATGCGGATGATTCATTAGTATTGGTTCTATCTTCATGTCCGTCATCATTTCTCCCCCATTGGTACAAACCACCATAACAATCAGCGTCTTTAGATGAGGTGCAAACTTTACTAGCGCCAAGATTTCTATCAAGCCATACTCTGCCTGTGTAAGGTGAGGCTAGCGTTTTGTAAATGAGTCCATTAAACGATATTATACTACTCTGTGTTTTAATGCAACGAACGCTAAAACCCTCAGCACGAAAACTGTTGACGAAAGTCGCATTGCCATTGCCGACAAATAAACTATAACTGCTCAGCCCACTATTACTAGCAGAGCGACTCCACAAGCCAACAGTAGCGCCAACATTGTGAAGCTTGCCATCCCAGTGAAAGCGGTTGCCAGCAGCTGGCAACTTAAGGAAACTGGAAAAAGCTGTGGCAACATTAAAAACATTAGCTTTGGTAGTCTCTGTGGCTAGCTCTGTCTCAGTTGGCACGCTAAAGCCTGCTGGGCAAATGTTATTACTACCGTCGCCTGCCCAAGCATCAACTCTCTTATTGCCATTTGAGTCTACATGTATCCTCACCCAATCAGGACCACCACTGCTAGCAATAAATAAACCAGTATTCGCATTGGTGATACTAGAAGCTAATGTAGATGATTTATTAGTATTTGTTCTATCTTCATGTCCGTCATCATTTCTTCCCCATTGATACAAATCACCATAACAATCAGCGTCTTTAAATGAGGTGCAAAGTTTGCTGGCACCTAGGTTTCTATCAAGCCATACTCTACTTGTGTGAGGTGAGGCTAGCGTTTTGTAAGTGAGTCCATTAAACGATATTGTGCCAGTTTCTTTATGTTCAGGCTTAATAACTATACTGGAGTGTGTTTTAATGCAACGAATGCTAGCACCCTTAGCACGAGAACTGTTGATGAAAATCGCACTATCGCTGCCGATAAATAAACTATAACTGTTCAACCCACTAGTACTAGCAGACCGACTCCATAAGGTAATGACAGAGTTAACATTGTGAAACATACCATCCCAATGAAAGCGGTTGCCAGCAACTGGCAACTTAAGAAAACTGGAGAAGGCTGTGGCAGTATTAGTAATACTAGCTTTGGTAGTCTTGGTAGTCTCTGCGGCTAGCTCTGCCTCAGTTGGCACGCTAAAGCCTGCTGGGCAAATGTCGTTACTACCGCCATCTACCCAAGCATCAGCTCTCTTACTGCCATTTGAATCTACATTCGCTCCCACCCAATCAGAACCACCACTGTTGGCAATAAATAAATCAGTATTCGCATTGGTGATACTGGAAGCTAATACCGATGATTTTTCATCATTTTTCCTATCTTCATGTCCGTCATCATTTCTACCCCATTGGTACAAATTACCATAACAATCAGCGTCTGTAGACGAAGTGCAAAGTTTACTGGCGCCTAGGTTTCTATCAAGCCACACTCTAGCTGTGTGCGGTGAGGTAACCAGTTTGTAAGTTAGCCCATTAAACGATACTACATGCTGAGAGTTATCAGTAGAGAAAGCATTAAGAGATAGTGTGATTAAAAGACCCAAGGCAAGAAAGTGTTTGAGCTGCCTGAACGCACTAGAGAACGCGATATTGACCATTGGAGCTGGCGTCAAGGTTTTAGAAAAAGTGTTTTTAAAAAAGTGGGTTAATTGGGGTTTTGTTGCGTTTATCATGGAAAATACCCTCGTGTAAAAAAAATTTATAAATACCATTCTAACACAGAAAGTTGCACTTAGGATTTGAGCTTAGGGTCTGCTAGTGTATGGGCAAGTATAAAACTCCAACAATTCAAAGTAACAATCTAAAATTTCTTATATAGTGGTAATCATATAGCTTTTTCAAATCTTACCTCATTTATTCTTAAACTCAAAGTGTTCTACACTTATAGATTAATTTTATTTAGAAAAAATTCTATCAACATCTTCTTTGTTAAAAAACAAATGCTCGTTACAAATTTCGTTATGAATGGCTATTTCACCACGCTCTTCTAATAATTTCCTGGCTTCTTCTTCACCAAGGTTAAGAACAATACTTTCAAAGCGTTCACGCTCTTGCTGGCATTCATAATAAATACTTTTACCGGTAAAAATCTCAAGCACTTCTTCGTGAAATAGCCTGTGTAATAATGACTCCATATCCAATTCACACATTTCTTTATCAGTTACAGTGTCCGCCAAAGTAGTGATACGGCGCCAGTCTTCTGAGTCCTTAGTCTTAGATTTTGGCATTTTTTGAATCAGTATTGCTGACAATGTGTCTTTACTTGAACTAACCCAAAGTTTGGAGTCCAGTTGTTCAGATTGAGAAAAATAATCCTCGAAAGTTTGCAATAAACTCTTATCATTTCTTGGCGCTAAAGACTGAAAACTGCTATCAGTTTGTGCATTGTATAAAGTAACAACAATCTGCCCCTTACCCAATAGCGCATCAAGTGTATCATCATCGGTAATATCACTATCTGAGCGTACCATGCCACGGATTTTTAAATTATGCGTTACTTCCACTAATAGCAAACTCACCACACCATCACCTTGCAATTGCAAAGTAAGTTTTCCCTTGTGCTTCATACCGCTTGTCAGCATAATTGCTAGCGCGCTAAGTTCACCAAACAGTTGTCTAACTTGTCTAGAATAACCGCGATTTTCAATCATTGCTTGCCAAGCCTCAGACATCGATAGGTATTGTCCACGAATGTCAAGTTCTTTAAATAAAAATCTCGTTTGTGTATTCATAGGTATGATTTTAGTTTATGCAAAAAGTTATTGAAAAGAAAATTGTTGTTGATTGTGATGGTTATTGCGCATAATAAAACGGCTGCCAGAAAATTAAATGAATAATTAAATCTTGAAATAAATCTTTTGTGAATGCTATTTTTTGAATCAACCCTTATCTAATATCTTTTAGAGACCTTTACATAAATAGGGATGATTGACAAAAGCCAATTTTTGCCCAATTGGTGATTTCTTTAAACCTTGTCCTAGCAGGGTTAAGATTGTGTCTACCCTCCTAGAGGACTGCTGGGTATCGCTGGAAAAATCGCCAAGTGGGTGAAAATTAGCTCTAAAGTTATTATAATTTTTGGGACTAACTTACATTAATACCAAAACCACAACAAATACAATGAGACTTTTGCATAACTCATAATTTTCCACCCTAATTTTAATTTTTAGATTTTTTCAAAACTACCTGTATTTTTTCATAAAGTCCAAAAAAAACCTTATTTTCCCAGCTGTTTATTGCTTTATTTCCCTATTTTTAGTCCTCTCCCACTCATTGGGCGTAACAATCCCCTAGACTTCG
>CAJHWH010000048.1_pt1 | contig 17718 bp, 23 predicted proteins | sample 9196851 | NCBI WGS metagenome assembly CAJHWH01 (sample SAMEA7706180, study PRJEB36976) | symbiont metagenome | biome: Marine hydrothermal vent biome [ENVO:01000030]; feature: Bathymodiolus gill tissue material [ENVO:01001393]; material: Bathymodiolus-dominated oceanic mussel reef... | reverse complement strand
TGGGAAGATAGCGGGGTTTAATGGAAGAAATATGAAAAAAAATTGGGGGATAGTGGGGTTTGATGAGAAAAATATGAGAAAAATTGGGTTTTAGATTTTTTTTAAAAAAATTCTTTAAATTCAACGGTCTCCTAAAGTATCTGACATGGCAAAGATGATGGATACGGTTGATGCCTTCCAACCTGATGTGATTGTGCTTGCGCGCTATATGCAAATTATTCCAAAGTCAATGTGTGACAAATACAGTGGTAAGATTATTAATATCCACCATTCTTTTTTGCCATCGTTTGTTGGCGCTAACCCTTATGAGCGTGCAGCACAACGGGGCGTTAAACTTATTGGGGCAACCTGTCATTATGTCACCAGTGAGTTAGATGAAGGTCCGATTATTGAGCAAGATGTACTTAGAGTTAATCATAGCGATAGTGCAGAAGAAATGCAACAAATGGGACAAGACATTGAAAAAGTTACACTTGCCAAAGGTTTACAGTACCATCTTGAAGATCGTGTGCTAATTTGTAATAATAAAACTATTGTATTTAGCTAAAGACCTTTTGCCCACTTTCAATGATAAACGCTTTAAAGCGTTGAGCAATGGGTGAAAGTTCTGTTTTGTTACTATGTACAGTATGCCAATGACGCATAACTGGAAATTTATCAATATTCAGTTGTTTGATAATGTCATTTTCAAGTTCCAGTTTAACGGTATGTTTAGATACAAAGCCAATGCCAAGCCCCGCTTGAACTGCTTCAATGATTGCTTCATTTGAGTTAATTTCGATTTCAGAGTTAAACTTCATACCTAGAATGCGTTCAATAGTAATACGCGTTCCAGAGCCTTGTTCACGCGTAATTAGAGTTTCTTTACTGAGTGCCTTAATAGAATTCTTCTTGTTTTTAAGCAAAGGGTGATCAGGGTGGGCAATGGCAATGAGTGGGTTTTCCATAAATGGCTGTGTAATCAGCGACATATCCGCAGGAGGCTCACCCATAATCACCAAATCAGAACTGTGATTAGATAATTTTTCTAACAAGAGTTTACGGTTAGTTACTTCCAAGTGGAAGGTCATATCAGGGTATTGTTGTTTAAATTGTGCCAATACGCGTGAAACAAAAGAATTGGTGGTGGTAGCAACTGAAATCTCTAAATGCCCAGAGTCAGGGTTTAAGGTTTGCTCGATATCTGCCTTTGATTGTTCCAACTTAGCAATCACTGTTAAACAGGTTTGGTAGAATTTCTTACCAATATGCGTGGGTGAAACTTTTTTGCCTTTAGTGCTGAGTAATTCTGCACCGATATTTTGTGTCAATTGCTGTATTTGCATATACACTGCAGGTTGGGTAATATAAAGTTCTTTACTTGCTTTGGTGAAACTTTTTAAGCGCACAACCGCTTCAAAGCTATAGAGTTGCTTAAGGGTGTAATTAATCATAAATAAAATTTATTATTTAATAAATAAATATTATTTTACATTATTTATTTATTATTGTATGATATGTGTTCTTTTAATGAAAGGAGACCATAGAAATGGCTAAAGTTTATGATGCGGGTGTAAAAGATTACCGCGATACTTATTGGATGCCGGATTATACCCCGTTAGAAACGGATATTCTGGCGTGTTTTAAAGTAACACCACAAGAGGGCGTTCCTAGAGAAGAAATTGCAGCAGCAGTTGCAGCTGAATCTTCTACAGGTACTTGGACAACAGTATGGACAGATTTGTTGACAGATTTGGATCACTATAAAGGTCGCGCCTATGCGATTGAAGATGTACCCGGTGACGATACATGTTTCTATGCATTCGTTGCTTATCCGATTGATTTATTTGAAGAAGGTTCAGTCGTTAATGTAATGACTTCTTTGGTGGGCAATGTATTTGGCTTTAAAGCATTGCGTGCATTAAGACTGGAAGATATTCGTTTCCCAATCGCTTATGTTATGACTTGTAATGGTCCGCCACAAGGTATTCAGATGGAGCGTGATATTCTTAACAAATATGGTCGTCCTTTATTGGGTTGTACTATTAAGCCTAAGTTAGGTTTATCAGCTAAGAACTACGGTCGTGCTTGTTATGAGGGTCTTCGTGGTGGTTTAGATTTCACCAAAGACGATGAAAATATTAACTCGCAGCCATTTATGCGTTGGAGAGCTCGTTTTGACTTTGTACAAGAAGCAATTGAGAAAGCTGAAGCAGAAACGGGTGAGCGTAAAGGTCACTATTTAAATGTTACAGCGCCAACATCTGATGAAATGATGAAGCGTGCTGAATACGCTAAAGAAATCGGTTCCCCGATCATTATGCATGACTACATTACTGGTGGTTGGAGTGCCAATACGCAATTAGCACAATGGTGTCAAGATAACGGTATGTTATTACACATTCACCGTGCAATGCACGCAGTATTAGACCGTAATCCGCACCACGGTATTCACTTCCGTGTCCTTGCTAAGATTTTGCGTTTATCTGGTGGTGATCACTTGCATTCAGGTACCGTTGTAGGTAAGCTTGAAGGCGATCGTGAAGCAACACTAGGTTGGATTGACATTATGCGTGATTCATTTATTAAGGAAGATCGCTCACGCGGTATTTTCTTTGATCAAGACTGGGGCTCTATGCCGGGTGTAATCCCTGTTGCTTCTGGCGGTATTCATGTATGGCACATGCCAGCACTAGTAAACATTTTCGGTGACGATTCTTGTTTACAGTTTGGTGGTGGTACGCTAGGTCACCCATGGGGTAACGCAGCAGGCGCAGCAGCTAACCGTGTTGCGGTTGAGGCTTGTGTTGAAGCTCGTAACTCTGGTCGTGAATTAGAGAAAGAAGGTAAAGATATTCTTACTTCAGCAGCTAAGCACAGTCCTGAATTGGCAATTGCAATGGAAACTTGGAAAGAGATCAAGTTTGAATTTGATACCGTTGATAAGATTGACGCGGCTCATAAATAAATAGGAGAAATAATATGCAAGATTATCAATCAAGTTTAGGTAACGCTGAAAGTCGTAAATTCGAGACTTTCTCATACCTACCTACCTTAACTGCGGACCAGATGCGTGTGCAGATTCAATATATTGTTGACAAAGGTTGGAACCCAAGTGTAGAACATACTGAGCCACAGCATGCTGCTGGTTCGTATTGGTACATGTGGAAGTTGCCAATGTTTGGTGAAACAGATGTTGATGCAATCCTTCAAGAAATTGAAAATTGTCATACTGCACATCCGGACAACCATGTTCGTTTGCTAGGTTTAGACAATTTTGCTCAATGTGCAGGAACTTCAATGGTTATTTACCGTGGTCAAACGGTTTAATACTCACTGAGTTCTAACAAAAAACCCTAACCTTGTTGTTGGGGTTTTTTGTCTTTAAAAGTTTGCTTCCAGACTTTTAAAGACAAAAAACCTTTTAAAGATAGTAAAATTATGGCAAATAAACCTAAAATATATGTAGGCATCAATAATGAAATTAATGGCGGCATGACCACCATTGGTAAGGTTATTAGAGATGCGTGGGTATTTGGATTGATTGAGGAAACGCAGACTTGTGAAGGTTGGAATTTAGCCGGCATTGATGCCTTGTTGCAAGAGGTTAATGCTGAGTGGGATAAGTATGGTTGCATGGTGAGTTACCTGCCGCCAGAATTGCGCGAACGGCATCAGCGTATTCATGATGTTGCCATCCAAAATGCTAAAAAAGCAGGTTGGTCGGGTGAGCATGAAACTGATGATGAAGATGAATAAAAATTAATAAATAGTGGAGAAGTGTTATGTCTGATATAAAAATAGATCCAAAACAATACATTATTAAAGATGAGCCGTATTATGAAGCTGTTGATAATGAAGTAGAGCTGTATCAATCAGCTTACGATGTGCGTATGCCGATGATGATCAAAGGTCCGACAGGTTGTGGCAAATCACGCTTTGTTGAATATATGGCTTGGAAATTAGGCAGACCTTTAATTAGTGTTGCCTGTAATGAAGATATGACCGCATCTGATTTAGTGGGCCGCTTCCTATTGGATAAAGATGGTACAAAATGGCAAGATGGACCTTTAACAACAGCTGTGCGTATTGGTGCGATTTGTTATTTAGATGAGATTGTTGAGGCGCGCCAAGATACCACAGTTGTTATTCATCCATTAACCGATCATCGTCGCGAATTACCACTTGATAAGAAGGGTGAATTGGTTAAGGCACACCCTGATTTCCAATTGGTTATTTCTTACAATCCTGGTTATCAGTCATTAATGAAAGACCTTAAACAGTCTACCAAACAACGATTTGGTGGCTTGGATTTTGATTATCCGGAAACTGCATTAGAAGTGGCTATTGTCACCAAAGAATCAGGTGTTGATGAGATCATGGCTGAGAAATTAGTGCAAATCGCACACCGCGCTAGAAACCTTAAGGGGCATGGCTTAGACGAGGGTATTTCAACACGCTTATTGGTCTACGCTGGTCAGTTAATTGCCAAAGGCGTTGATGCTGAAGCGGCGTGTTCTATGACGATGATTACGCCACTCACCGATGATCCAGACATGCGTGATACACTTCATGCAGCAGTTCAAACTTTCCTAGGTTGATTAGTGTCATCTTGCCAGTTCGGTACAGATTATGTCAAAAATACTATTAGAAGACTACGCTGATTTCTTAGTAGAAATCGCGCCTGAAGTTAAGGAAGTTTTAGAGGCAACATTCCAGGATGCTGCGCGTGTTATTTCTCCTGCTGGACTTAAAGACTATCTGGATGGCGCTAAAGCGCTGTGTGGTTTAGGTCGCGGTAATGACTTGGTGATGACTTATCTTGAAGTGATGCCACAGATGGCTAAAGAGTGTGGTGAGGATATTATTCCTGATTGTGTTACGGCAGCGATGAAAGCCTCATCAATGACTTCTGGTGAAGTTATTATATTGCTATTGTCTACCTTGCCGAATGTTGCCCGTCATCTTGGTGATGCGCAATTAGTGCGTGGTTATTTAACCTTAATCCATCAGTTAGCATCAACAGCGGCTCGTGGTTTGCGTCCGATGTTGATGCATATTGACGAATTATTATCAAAGTTAACCTTGAGTGGGTTACGCCGTTGGGCTAATTTTGGCGCTAAGGCTTATCGTAGAGATTATAACAATCTTACTTCTTATTTCTCACTTGAGTCGGCTGATTCTCGTGCTATGCTAGAGAGAGAACGCCGAGGTGTTTTATTTATTAAAGTACAGCGTAAGTTAAATTTTTATTTGCGTGCCTTATGGGGGCGTGATTTCTTTATTCGTCCTACAGGCGCAGAATATACGGATTTTAGACCCTATATAGAAAACAAAATTCTCTATGTGCCAGATGCACTTGATGATATTAAATTAAGTGATGATCAGAGCATTGAAGGTTTGGAAATTTATCGTGCTACCGTGGCACATATGGCTGCGCATATGATGTATACCAGTCAGCCAATGTCTGCCGAGCAGCTCAGCCCTGCACAGATGTTTTTTATTGGTCTTTTAGAAGATGCGCGTGTTGAATATAAAGCTGTTAATGAATTTCCTGGTTTGAAGAAATTATGGCGCTCATTGATAATGCTTGAACATGAAGAGCCTGCCGAACATAAAACCATGAGCATTCTTGAGGGGTTCGCATTGCAATTATTAGATGAGGATGAAAAAGGTAATGACGAACAACTCAATAAATTTGCAGCTAAATTTCATGAAAAAATTGAAGCCAATCAAGACGATAATCATTTTGCATGGCTAATGGGTGTTGAGCTTTATAATATTTTTGAAGGTCGAAAAGAAGTACCCAGTCTTAGAATTTTAGAGCGTTATCGTGTTGATTATCGTGATGATAATCGTATTATATGGCAGTATGAAGATATTAATTGGGACAAGGGTGTGGAATATGTGGCTGCGAGCCAGCAGCAAGTGCGCTATGAAGTGAGTCCATTAATGATGGCACATGAAGTTGATTGTGAATTGGCAGGCGATGATGCGCAAGTGATCTGGACTTGTACAGATATTATGCGCACCTATGAAGATGATTTATCTGATGACGCCAAGTCGTTTAACGATGCCTGGGGTAAAGAGCCAGTTTCTGATCCGTTTCATTATCAAGAATGGGATTATCAAATCCAACTACATCGCCCTGATTGGGCAACCATTTTTGAGCGTAGACCACCAAAAGGCAACCCTGAAGATATTGAAAATATCTTGACTGAATATAAGCCAATTGCACACCGCATCCGTCAAATTATTGATTTATTAGCCCCTGCTGGCGTTCAACGACAACGCGGTATGGAAGATGGCGATGAAGTGGATATTAATGCAGCAATTGATGCCATGATTGCAATTCGTATGGGTGAGCAACCCAATCCAAGAATCACTATGCGCAATGTGCTAAATACCCGTGATTTATCAGTAGTGGTGTTGCTAGACTTGTCAGAATCTACCAATGAAGTTATGGAGGGTTCAGATAAAACAGTCTTACAATTAACCCGCGAAGCGGCAACTTTGGTGTCGACTGCGATTGAAGGTATTGGCGACCCATTTGCACTACACGGCTTCGCTTCTGATGGTCGTCATGATGTGCAATACTTCCGCTTAAAAGACTTTAATCAGCACTTTGATGATGACGCTAAATCTCGTTTAGCAGGTATGAAAGGTGGCTTGTCTACCCGTATGGGCGCAGCCCTTAGGCACGCCGGCACACACTTGCATAAACAACAACAAAAACGAAAATTGATTTTATTGGTCACTGATGGTGAACCTGCCGATATTGACGAAAGTGATCCGCAACATCTGCGTTTTGACACTAAAAAAGCCGTAGAAGAATTGTATTCTACAGGTGTTCTAACTTATTGTTTAACGCTTGATCCTCAAGCAGACACCTATGTTAAGCGTATCTTTGGTGAAAATAATTACACCATAGTTGATAATGTTGAGAAATTACCTGAGCAGTTGCCATTGTTGTTTGCAAGCCTGACCGCATAAATGTTTGAAACTGACAAAGATATTCTAGAGTTTAAACCTAAGTATCCACATACGCTACCGCAAGATTGGAAAGACGAGGACAATCCAAGCGTTTATGAGGTTAATGCAACATTAGATACATTGAAAAAAATATATGTTGAGCAAATTAAAGACATTAAAAAAAACTTGGCAAATAAAGAGCAAGGAGAAGAGAATTTACGCAACATTGCCACCAACTACCAAACGATTAAATCTATATTATTCCAACCAAGATGAGCACTGAAAATAAACCGTTAATATTTGAAGTCAGTAAAAATAACTTTGAAGATTTGGTGATGCATAACTCATCACATTTACCTGTATTGATAGAATTTATGGGTATTTGGTCTGAGCCATGTATTAAAACTGAGTATGCAATTTCAGATTTGGCAAGCGAGTTTTTTGGTAAGTTTATTTTTGCCAAAATTGACATTGATGAGCAAGATGAACTTAAGCAACAATTCTCCATTACCAATGTACCAACGCTTGTAGTGTTTAAAGATGGCAAAGAAGTGCAACGCGAAGAGGGTGAATTGCAAGCAGAAGAGTTGCGCATTTTATTAAAGCATTACGGCGTTTTTCGTGAATCTGATAATATACGCGAGCAAGCAAGAGAAAAACACATAGCTGGCGACACTCAAGCAGCAATTATACTGTTGACTCAAGCGATTTCATCTGACCCAAGCAATGTGCGGGTGGCTTTGGATATGGCGCAAATTTTCTTAGATATTGGCGAGATAGAGCAAGCGCAAAGTTTGTTTGATAGGTTGCCAGAAGTTGCACAGAAATTAGACATTGGCGTATCAATTGCCAGTCAACTTAACTTCAAGCGTTTAGCGCAAAATACAGTTGGCATAGCGCAGCTACGAGCACATATATTGAAGTCACCTAATGACTATCAAGCATATTTTGATTTGGCAGTTTGTTTATTTTCCGAGCACGATATTGAGCGTGGTATAGAAGCTTTGTTTTTCATTCAAGAAAATGATGCTGAATTCAAAGATGGCGCTGCCAAAGAAATGATTGGCATGGTTTGTAATATGTTGGAGAACACGAATCTAGAACAAGCGAAGGTATATCGACGACGCTTGGCTAATCTTATTTCTCAATAAATGTTTAGTGTTGAATTGGTTGGCAGTTTGTTTGCATTCTTAAAGTAAAGGCAAAGGAAAAGATGAATTAAAATGATGCCATTCATAGCGAATAGGATAACTGCGACGATAACTTTCAAAATTCTTAATATTCGCAATTGCTATTGTATCTTGCTTAAAATCGTAAATATCATTTAGTGTGTCTTTTAGATTATCTTGATTGATTGATAATGCCTCTGGATTGATTAAATTCACAATGCCTAGATTTTGTTTAATACCGATAAATTTACACAGTGCTTCATACACCATAAAGCTGCCCATAAATTTAGCATTAACTGAATGTCCAGCGATGTGTGGTGTTGCCCAATAGGCGTTTTTTTGCAAGGTTTGATTGATGTTAGGTTCGTTTTCCCAACAGTCAATAATATTGACTTTGGTTTGTGTCTTTTGCCAAATATCCTCAATAATCACGCCACCACGCGCTGCATTAATGACAATGGTTTCATTGGTGATATTGTGGAAATTCTTTGCGTTTAATAATTGATACGATGGATGCTCGCCATCAAAGGTAAGTGGTGTGTGAAAAGTAACAATATCAGCGCTAAGCGCTACGTCTAAATCAACAAACTCGGGTAAGTCTTCGGTATCTTCTCGTGGCGGATCATTGAGTAAAGTTTTGATGCCCATTAACTCAGCCTTAGCAGCAAGACGCGAACCCACATTGCCCACGCCGATAATACCTAGGGTTTTTTGGGTATAGTCAAAATCAAATTCATCTGCTAAATTAACAATGGCACTAATGACAAATTCTGCCACTGCCATTGAATTACAACCCTGTGCTGAGAAAAAAGTAATATTATTTGTTTTTAAATAATCTTGGTCAACATGATCTAGCCCAGCCACTGTTGAGCCAACAAACTTAACTTGAGAGTCTTGCAATAGTTTTTGGTTAACTTTGGTGCGTGAGCGTACGATAAGCACATCAGCGTCTTGGACTGAATTAGCATCAATATCACGCCCAGCCATAGTGACAATTTCGCCAAATTCAGAGAATATTTTGTTGTATGCATAGCAAGCGTCATCAATCACTAATTTCAAAACCTTATTATCCTTAATTTATATAGATTGGAATATTTACCAATTAATTTGTTTTAGTTCATGCATTTTAAGGTGCTTGTTGGCTTTAGAGAAATGTTTACAACCAAAAAATCCTTTGTGTGCTGAGAATGGAGAAGGGTGGGTTGCAGTTAAAACCAAGTGTTTGTTGTTGTCAATGAGTACTGCTTTTTTGTAAGCATAAGCACCCCATAATAGAAATACCACATTTTGTTTTTCTGCGTTGATGATATCAATCACCCCGTCAGTAAAGTCCACCCAGCCTGATTGAGCATGTGATCCGGGTGAATTTTTCTCAACCGTTAAGACGCTGTTAAGCAATAACACACCTTGCTTTGCCCAATGTTCAAGATTACCACTAGTATTTGGTACAACGCCAAGGTCAGATTGTAATTCTATATAAATATTTCTTAGAGAAGGTGGTATGGTCACGCCATCAGGCACAGAAAAACTCAAACCATGCGCTTGCCCATCGTTATGGTAGGGGTCCTGCCCTAAAATTACCACCTTAACATCATTAAATGGTGTTAATTCAAAAGCCTTAAACCAGTTGTTAGAATGCGGAAAAATTATTTTTCTAGCTTGTTTTTCTTGCTGTAAAAATGCTTTTAGATTTTCCCCAGATTTACTTTGTAATAAATTGTTTACTTGTGGGTGCCAATTCACAGTGTAGCCCACCATAGTCGCAATCGATACCCAAGCGTGGTGACATAACCCACCTCGCTAAATTGGATCCTGCCTTCAGGATTAATAAAAAAACTACTAGGCGTGGCACGCACACCAAAGAGTCTTGCAAGGGTTCCTGAGTTGTCGTTAATCATATTATCAAGATGCATATTGTGTTTCTTGGCGTATTCTTTTAATTCGGCATCCGTGCCTGATTGCATGGCGATATTTAGTACACGATAGTCTTTGCTGATTGCTTGAATATTATCATTTTCCAAACGACAAATGTCGCACCAAGTTGCCCAAAAATGTATTAATATAGTTTGATTGGGTAAGGGTTTGCTGTTAACAATCTCGCCACTTAAAGTTTTAGAGGTAAAACTGGGCGCTACGCCGGTGATTAAATCTTGCTGTTGCCACACACGGATAATAAAAACGGCTAAAATAACCATCACAAATTGCATGATGGTTTTACGAGTAGGTTTTTTAATATCCATGTTGCATATTATAAAGGTTCTTTAAGGAGTGATAATGACAGATTGGTTACAGCATTGGAAGGATGATGCTACATTTTGGCACATGGATACGACAAACACCAAGTTATTAGAATTTGGTGCGTGTTTAGCACTGCAAAAAGGCGACACAGTCTTTGTACCGTTGTGTGGCAAAAGCCAAGATATGAGGTATTTCTTAGAACAGCAGTATAAGGTGATCGGTATTGAGTTAAGTTCATTGGCTGTTGAGGCTTTCTTTACTGAGAATAATATTGAATATTCCATGCAAAAAGTGGAAAAATTCAGCATTTATGATGCACAAGATATCCGTATTTTCTGTGGTGATTATTTTGACCTTGATGCCACGCATTTAAACGCAGTTAGGGCGGTCTATGACAGGGGTTCACTGATTGCATTACCTGCAGATTTAAGGGTAAGATATGCACAACACTTACACGCTATCATACCCAGTGGTTGTCAAATGTTGTTGTTAACACGAAATTACCCACAATCGAAAATAAGTGGTCCACCTTATGCAGTGAGTGAGGCTGAGGTGGCACAGCTTTTTAAGGGCTTTAAGTATAAGCAGTTAGAGTGCTTTGATGATATTCAAAATGAACCCAAGTATCAACAAGTGGGGGCTGATTTTGTTGAAAAAGCAGTCTATAATTTGCAAAAAATATAAGAATAAAAATGGCAAAAAAAGTAAAAGGTAAGGTTACCCAGTTTGGTAGCAAAGGTTATGGATTTATTTTAGGTGATGATGGTGAGCAGTATTTTGCACATCAGAAAAATATCGTTAATAATTCTCGCTTAAAAGTCAATACCCGTGTGGTATTCCATGTAGAAACTTCAGACAAAGGTTTGGTTGCTAATAATATCAAGTTGGAGGGTAAGGCGAAAGTTACATCAAGCAAAGGTCTGAGCGATAGAGCGATTATAGCATTGTTTACACTTTTGTTTGTTACTCAGATTGTTGTCCTTTTTAAAGAATTTATTGGCTTTACAAATTAATGAAAAAACTGACGCTGTTATTGCTGTCTTTATTTTTAAGTGGTTGTTTCTCCTTATTTTCATCTGATGCAATAACAGTTGGTAATATTTGCACTTTAATGGATGAAGAGGTTCGTTGGTATAAGGCAGTAAAAGCATCAGAAAAAAAATATGGTGTACCAATGCATGTGCAATTGGCCATTATCTATCAAGAGTCACATTTTGAATCGGATGCAAGACCGCCAAGAGAAAAATTATTTAGTGTGATACCTTGGTTTAGGCCAACCACTGCTCGTGGTTTCGCACAAGCAACAGATGCAACATGGGCATTGTACAAGCTCAAGACAGGCAACACAGATGCAAGTCGTGAGGATTTTGAAGATGCTGTTGACTTTGTTGGTTGGTATGTCAATAGATCCGCAAAACGCTCAAACATCAATAAGGCTGATGCTTATAATCAATATTTAGCTTACCATGAGGGTCATGGCGGATTCAACCGTAAAACTCATCACGCCAAACTTTGGCTTAAAAAGGTTGCCAAGGAGGTTTCTGCTAATGCTAGGCGTTATCAACGACAACTTAATCAATGCACCTCAAGACTGGATAAAAATAGTATTTGGAGTTTTTTCTAATGTGGGTAAAGGCATTAGATATTGCACCAAAAGAAGGCACGATGGTTGCGACGACGCTTGAGGGTGTTAAGGTGTTTGTAACAATGAATAACGGCTCTTTATATGCAGCAGAAAATCGTTGCCCGCATGAAGATATTGAATTGACTTTGGGTTGTCTTAAGGGCAATCGAGTGAAATGTTCATTGCATGGCTATAGTTTTGATTTGGCCACAGGTAACAGCTCAGAAGAGGATGTGGAAGATATGCAAACCTATGCAGTTAAACAAGAAAATAATAAAATATACATAAAGATATCTTAGTATGAATACACAAGACTTAATGAAATCTATTATTCAACGCGTGGCAACCGGTCCAGATTTGAGTAAAGATATTGCTTTTGAAGAGGCTAGAGATGGCATGCAAGCCATTTTGCGTGGTGAAATTGATGATGTGCGTTCTGCCATTTTTTTAATTGCTTTGCGTATGAAGCGTGAGAGCATGGAGGAGAATGAGGGTATTTTAGCCGCTCTTCTTGCTCAGAGTGACAAACAACAAATTAATGTTAGGGATTTAGTGGATTTGGGTGACCCATATAGTGGCTACAATCGCTCAATTCCGATTTCATCATTTTTACCGCCACTATTAGCAGAGTTGGGCTTACCGACGGTTATTCATGGGCTTGATAGTGTATCGCCAAAATTTGGATTGACACATAGGCACATCAATCAAGCATTGGGTTTGAATGTTGATTGTTCAACCGAACAAGCAAAAAACAGATTAGAAAATGCATCTATTGGCTGGAGTTATGTTGATCAAGCCAGTTATTGTAGTGGCTTGCATGACTTAGTGCCATTACGAGAGCGACTTATTAAGCGTACCGTGATTAACACCGTGGAAACACTGATTGGACCACTAAGAGGTAAGACCACACACTCGATTTTGGGTTATGTGCACAAACCGTATCCACCAATCTATGCGCATTTGGTGGATGCCAGTGGTATGGATAGTGCATTATTAGTGCGTGGTGTTGAAGGTGGCGTCATCCCTTCACTTCGTCAAAAAGGCTTAATGGTTTCTTACCAAGGCTTAATTGAGCAAGATAGGGTAGATATCAACCCTAAGTCATTGGGTATTGAGCAAGAGTTGCGCGCTATTTCATTTCCTGATAAGTTGGATGTGCATAGCGATATTAAAGCTTTGGCAGATTATACAGTTAAGTTAGGAAAATCCGCTTTATCAGGCGATAAAGGATTGTTTTATGATGGCTTGGTTTTAGCTGCTAGTTTAATCCTTTGGCATACTAAAAAGGCTGACTCGTTAGTTGGCGCTGCTGAAATGACAAGAACGGTTTTAGATTCTGGTAAGGCATTGAATCGTTTATGATGTAAAAAAATAATACATAAAATATAAAAAAGGGAAAGGATGAATAATACAATTAAAGTTATAATCAGTTGGCTAATCGCTCTATGGGCATCAAATGTATTTCTTAGTTCATTGTTTTATAAATTTGACAACACCGCACTAGAGCCACAGCATATCTTTGGCACTATCGGTATTTGGATTAGCGACACCATTAACACTACATTAGGTGAATTGTTTACTGAGTACGGTGCGATTTTAATCGGCTTAGCTGAGCTAGCAACTGCTTTGGTCTTATTATCACCAATTGTATTGTGGAAGCATAGAGAAAAACTACACTGTATTGGTGGATTAATGGCATCAGTGGTGATGGTAGGGGCAATATTTTTTCATATTGTTACTCCACTTGGCTGGCATCCAACTTGGCAAGTTGTGAACGAAGCAGCTTGTCAAGCGGTGTTTATAGCACCTAATTCGTGCGCAGACACTAGTTTGGCAAATGTAGCTTTGTCTATCTTAGTTTTGGGTGTTGTTATGGTATGGCTGAATAAGAAACCCAATTAGAGGATTTTCCGATCAATGCAAGACAAGGAATTGCTTGAAAAAATAGCGAAAATACTACAATACTCAAATGCAAAAAGCAATAATCAGCTGGTTAATTATCAATCAACTGCTGAATTAACTGAAATATTAGACTTAAATAAGCAATCAACTCAGGACTGGGCGCAATTGTTTGTTTGGGTGCAACAATATCTAAATTATTCTCCTGATACCAGTCATATTGGTTTTGCTAATCGTATGTGGTCGGGTGCTAATGCGCCTTCAATTTTAGGAGAGGTTATTGTTGCATTAAGTAACACTTCAGCTTGCACTTTTGAATCTGCACCTGTTGCTACCTTAATGGAAACCTACATGCTTGAGCAAATGCTTGAGTGTGTTGGTTTTAAACAAGGTGAAGGGCAGATGACAACTGGCTCAAGCAATGCTAATATGATTGCCATGATGGTGGCTCGCAATCAAGCATCAAAAGATGCAAAGCAACAAGGGTTATTTAATCAAAAATCTTTGTTTGCTTTTGTTAGTGATGATGCACATTATTCGCTAGATAAGGCGGTGAATATTTTAGGTATCGGTACTGAAAACTTAATTAAAGTGCCAACCACTAAGAATGGAGAAATGGACGCCTTAGCACTTGATAAGGCTATTGGGAAAGTTCAAAAAAATGACGGTATCGCATTTTTTGTTTGTGCAACTCTGGGGACAACAGTGCGTGGTGCTTATGACAATATTGAGAAGCTAATAATACTAAAAAATAAACACCATTTTTGGTTGCATGGTGATGGTGCTTGGGGTGGAGCAGCAGTAATGAGCCCAATATTAAAAGCTAAATTTTTAACTGGTATTGAGCAACTAGACTCTTTTACGATGGATTTTCATAAAATGCTTGGTAGTAGTCTAATGTGTAACTTTTTATTGTTAAATCGTCAGAATTTATTATCTAGTACTTGTGCAGATGGTGATAATAGTTATATTTTTCGAGATAATGCAATTGATTTGGGTGTTAATTCACTGCAATGCGGTCGTCGTGTGGACAGTTTAAAGTGGTTTTTAGACTGGAAATTTTATTCTAAGCAAGGTTTTTCTGATAGAGTTGAAAACTATTACCAATTAGCAAAATTTGCAGAGGATTTTATTAATGCCAGTAGTGAGCTAGAAATGGTGGGAAAACGCACTTCGTTTAATGTATGTTTTCGTTTTAAAGCACAAGAGCCTAATACTTTTAACCAAAATTTACGCAATAAATTATTAAAGGATGAGCAAGCCTTGCTTGCGCTTGCTTATATAGAAGAAAAATTGGTATTTCGACTCTTGATTAGTAATATTAATATCAATCAAGTGAAGCTAACAGCACTATTAAATCGTTTAATTAATACAGGCAAGGCACTACAAGGTAATGGTTAAAAAAATTAAGAATTACGATTACACGCACACAACTGATTTTGATTTTAAAACATTGTGTGAATTACTTGCCAAGGAGCACCATGACTTGGCCATTGAGAAAATGAAAGTTTTAGCAAGAGAAATAAAGGTAAAAAATTTATCTTTTGAACAGGGTAATTACACAAGAAATATTATTGTCAATAACAGTGATTATTGGTTAGGCTTGCTACATTGGGACCAAGGTGCAACAACGCGTATTCATGGTCATCCAGAGCAAGCTTTTATCTATGTGGTTGAAGGGGAGCTAAATTGCAAAAGTTTTGATAAAAATCCATTAACTGAACTTGGCTCTAGAGAGTTAAGTGGTGGGGAATATCGCTATAACAAAGGTGTAAAAGGCAAGATGGACAATTATATTCATCAAATTAATGCAAAGCAAAAAAGTATAAGTTTGCATTATTACTCAGACAATCCAACCAAAGGAGAGATATTTGACATTTAGGTTGATTTTTCACTACATTATTTGGTCAATTCGTTTGGGTATTCCTCCTTGGTATTACTTTCAAATTAATGCTGAATGGTATAACAAGAAAAAAGGTTTTTATTCCAAGATTGATATGGATGCTCGCATCCCAAAAAAGTGGCGTCTGGAACAAGATTATTTTGATAAAAATAATCTGCCAGAAGTTTTCCCTGTATTTTTAAAACCTGAATGGGGGCAAAATTCTAATGGTATTATTAAAATTAATAACAAACAGGATTTTCTAAATTTTAACCCAATAAATGGAAAAATTCCTTATATTTTGCAGTATGCAGCACATGAAGAAAAAGAATATGAGGTTTTCTACATTCGTGATGCGACTAATAAGAACTGCCTAAGTGCACTAAATATTACTCAGTCGCTCAATCGTTCAGATGAGCGTTACCCTGTTAATGGTATTCATAATAAAGATACGGTTTATCAAGATATCACGCAAGGTTTTTGTGAAAAAGAGTTAGATATTTTGCAAACACATCTACAAGAATTACCACCTTTTCGTATTGCCAGAGTGGGGCTTAGGGCGAATTCTAAGATAGATTTACTCTCAGGTTTGTTCCATATTATTGAAATTAATTTATTTGCCCCATTTCCCATTCACTTATTAGATAATAGCATCTCAAAAAAAACCAAATATAAATTTATTAAAGACAATATGAAGTATTTAGTCAAGGTTAGCAATACCACTCCTAAGAAACACTTTAATCGGTTTGTTTTTTTTAGAAAAATCATCAAACACTATCAGTCAAAAACCGATCAATAATGCAATTATTATATCGATTTTTATCGCATTTTTTTTTATCAGATTGTAGTGATTATAATCCGCTTAAAGTTCGTCGTGCTTGTCGCTCAAAAGCACAGGCTAGGTTGGCATTTGAAGAAAATGCATTGCCTTATGCCAAAGGTAGAACTTTTGTTAACCCATATTCAGCATTTAAATTTTATGAACAACACGGTTTCCCGCTGGTTATTAAGCCTAATGTCGGGGGTTTTTCTCGAGGTGCATATTTTCCTATTAAAAACAAAGCACAATTATTAAGAGCAAGTATTGGTGTTAAAAAGTGGTGGCCAAATAGCATTATAGAAACATACTTGCTTGGCAAAAATTACCGTATGGTAATGACAAAATTTGGCGTTATGTCGGTACTTAGGCGTTATCCACCTTTTATAGTAGGTGATGGGCGAAGGGCGATTGGGGCTTTGATTGATACTGAGAATGCACTAAGGCAAAAAATGCAACTTGCACCTGTTACTCAATTGATACCTAAAAATAAAGCTATTGAGAGGCATCTAAAACAACAAGGGATGCGCTTTTCTACGATCCTTGCAGATAAGCAAAAAGTTTATCTGCACCATAAGATTTCGCTCAAATTAGGCTCAAGTATTGAGGTGATTGATAAAGCCAAACTAAGTGATAACAACAAACAAGACCTGATTAAAATATTGAATTTTTTTAATGCCAATATTTTGGGTATTGATGTGATTTGTAAAGAAGGAATTGAAGTTGATTTCAATACCCAATCCTGTATTTTTTTAGAACTTAATTCGCGTCCATTTTTAAAAATGCATGATAACCCCAGATATGGTGAAAAACCCAAAGATTTAGATGATTTTTATAACAAATTAGAACAACTGGAAATTACCGATAATGAAAAATATTAGTAAAAAATATTTATTTTACGGCTTTGTCGTACTCAATATTATTGCGGTGATTTATTTATATTTTAGTGATTATAAAATTGACCCAGAAATGCTTAAAGCGTTTTTAACTACTGAATATTTTTTAATATCCTATGAGACCTTTGCATAACCCAACCAAAAAACCACCAATCTGATAAAATAACACCCATCTAAAACAACCATAAAACACCCAAAATGTCTTGGAAAAATATCCAACAAAATTCATTTGCAGATTCTCT
>CAJHWH010000101.1_pt1 | contig 18129 bp, 17 predicted proteins | sample 9196851 | NCBI WGS metagenome assembly CAJHWH01 (sample SAMEA7706180, study PRJEB36976) | symbiont metagenome | biome: Marine hydrothermal vent biome [ENVO:01000030]; feature: Bathymodiolus gill tissue material [ENVO:01001393]; material: Bathymodiolus-dominated oceanic mussel reef... | reverse complement strand
TTGAGTTTTTATTTTTTAGCTTTTTGCAAGCAAAAACTCAAACCCTTAAAATGACGATTGTAAGTGGCTTGAGAATTATTGATTCAAATGCTCAAACTGGAATAACGTGGTGGAACTGGACAATTATACACCTATGCGAAAAATCATCTTAGCAAGCAATAACAAGGGGAAAATTAGAGAATTTAATGCCATGCTTAAAGGTGTCTGTGAAGTGGTATCAATGGGTGATGGTGGTGTTGAAGAAGTGCCTGAAATAGGACTCACTTTTGTTGAAAATGCTTTGATTAAAGCGCGCAATGCATCCGAACAATCAGCTCTTCCTGCTTTAGCAGATGACTCAGGCATTGTGGTAGATGCACTTGATGGTGCGCCAGGTATTTATTCAGCGCGCTATGGGGGTCGTCATGGTAATGATGAAGCCAACATGCAAAAACTATTAGATGAAATGAAGGATGTTGCTGATGGTGAGCGCAGTGCCAAGTTTTGGTGTGCAGTTGTATTTGTTGAACACGCAAACGACCCAACACCTATTATTATTCAGCGTGCTTGGGAAGGTGAAATTTTGCGTGAGAAAGTTGGCAAAAATGGTTTTGGCTATGACCCTATTTTTTATCTACCAACTCAGAGCTGTACTTCTGCTGAATTGTCCTCTGAGGTCAAAAATACGATTTCACATAGAGCTAAGGCACTCACAGCACTATTAGAAGAATTAAAAGTTTGTTAGTGCTTCCGCCACTTTCACTGTATATCCATTACCCTTGGTGTGTAAAAAAATGTCCGTATTGCGATTTTAATTCGCATGAACAGCGTACTGAGAATGATACGGCCTACATACAAGCGGTATTGGCAGATTTGAAAAATCAACTGCATTGGGTGCAAGGGCGAGAGATACAAACAATTTTTATTGGTGGCGGCACGCCAAGTCTATGCTCGATTGAAGCCATGGAAGTTTTGTTTGCAGGACTTAGAAAAACACTGGATTTTGCCGATGATATTGAAATCACATTAGAGGCCAATCCTGGGGCAAGTGATAGAGAAAAATTCAGTGCCTTAAAAAAGTTAGGGGTGAATCGTTTGTCAATTGGCGTGCAGTCTTTTAACGATGGATATCTGCAAAACTTGGGCAGAATACATTCCAGCCAGCAAGCGATTGAAACGCTAAAACAAGCACAGGTGGTTGGATTTGATAATATTAATATTGATTTAATGTTTGGTTTTGAGGGGCAAAGCATTGACGAGTGTTTGTACGATGTTAAACAAGCCATCGCACTGAGTCCAGCGCATATTTCTTTTTATCAGCTCACCATTGAACCCAACACTTTTTTTGCCAAACACCCGCCAAAACTTTCGCAAGAAAATGCATGGGAAATGCAAGAGCAAGGACAACTGTTATTAGAGCAAGCAGGATTTATCCAATATGAGGTTTCAGCATTTTCACAGCGACCTGCAAAACACAATCTGAATTATTGGCAATTTGGCGATTACTTAGGCATTGGTGCCGGCGCACATGGAAAAATAACCACAGAAGGTAAAATACTTCGCACATTACAATCAAAATCACCCAAAGATTTTACTCAGAACAACCAAAACAAAATTATCGCAGTAAAGCAACTTAGTTTTGAATTTATGTTGAATGCATTACGACTTAAGGCGGGATTTGAGTCTGATTTATTTACGCAAAGAACAGGGCAATCAATACCAACAATTCAGCAACAATTAAATAAAGCCCAGGCATTAGGGCTACTTGAGCTAAATGATAAGCGCATTCAGCCTAGTGAAAAAGGATTTAATTTTCTGAATGATTTGCAGGTTATTTTTTTGTGATATAATTAGAAGATGAAAGTTTTGTTATCATTGTTTTTTCTTGTATTTATGTCGTTAGCTAATGCTAATGATATTGTTGCATCTAGTGGTATTGAGCATTGCTCATTAGGTAACAAATCGATGAATATGTCCGTTGAAGAACATTTATCAGGATGTTGCGATACAGTTTGTGCGCAACATTTTTCTATTGATAAGAAGGCCATAATTTCTGAGAGAGTTATTCTTCAATCACTTTCAGTGACCTCTATTGCTAATACTTTTTATACATCTTTTTCCTCGAAGATGATTCTCCCCCCTCCAATCGTTTAAATTTTCTAGCGTATTGACTCTGTAAATTTGTTTTTATAAAGCAATTTTATTGTTGTCAATCGTCAATCAATCTAAGTTTTTTTAGTAGCACTTAAGAATTGTTTATCAATTCAAATAGTTATTGATTAAGGAGAATAAAAATGAATAACAAAACATTATCACGCAGGCAATTTGTTACGGGTGTAACAATAGGCGCTGCAGCATTAGCGATTAACCCAAGTATTTTATTTGCGGGTATGCGCAACAATATAACAACACTAACAGGTAATACTTTTAACCTAAGTATTGGAGAGCAAAGCGTCAACTTTACCGGCACCATGCGCAGCGCTACTACCGTAAATAACTCACTGCCAGCACCTTTATTAAGGTTTAAAGAGGGGGAGATGATTACGCTAAATGTTACTAATCATCTAAAAGAAAACACTTCTATTCACTGGCATGGTTTGATTTTGCCAAGTGAAATGGATGGAGTGCCTGATATTAGTAATGATTTTCATGGCATTGAACCAGGCGAAACCTTTACTTATCGTTTTAAAGCCAAACAAAGTGGCACCTATTGGTATCACTCACATTCTGGTTTTCAAGAACAAACAGGCTTGTATGGCCCGATTGTGATAGACCCAGCTGGAAAAGACCCAATCACTTATGATAAAGATTATATTGTTATGCTCTCTGATTGGACCGATGAGAATCCAATTGATGTGTACCACAAACTTAAAAAACTCTCACATTATTACAATTTTAATGAACGCACCCATACTGATTTAATGGATGACATCGAGAAAAATGGACTAGAAAATACTTGGAGCGATAGAAAAATGTGGAACCAAATGCGCATGAGCCAGCGTGATTTGTCCGATGTAACAGGATACACTTATACTTACTTAATCAATGGCGTAACACCTGACAAAGGCTGGGTTGGCTTGTTTGAAAAAGGTGATAAAGTGAGGGTTCGCTTTATTAACGGTTCAGCAATGACTTTTTTTGATGTGCGAATTCCAGGGTTAAAAATGACGGTAGTGGCTGCTGATGGACAAAATATTGAACCTGTGTCTGTTGATGAGTTCCGCATTGGCGTGGCAGAAACCTATGATGTGATTGTTGAACCAAAAGATGACAGAGCCTACACTATTTTTGCCCAAGATATTTCTCGCTCTGGCTATGCACGAGGCACATTAACTCCCGATACCTCAGTGTTAGGCGAGGTGCCTGAATTAGACAAGGCGTCTAGTCTAACACACAGTGATATGGGGATGAATATGTCAAATATGGCAGGTATGGATCATTCAAAAATGAATCACGGCTCGATGAACATGAAGCAAACGACAATGTCTGGCATGGATCATTCAAAAATGGGTCACAGTTCAATGGGTAAGCAAAAGTCAATGGCAGATATGGACCACTCAAAGATGAATATGGGTGACAACAAAGAAATGTCAACCATGGGTTCAATGTTAACTCATGCGGATACTGAATTTGGACCACATATCGATATGCGTTCTGTTGATCCACAATATCGTTTAGATGACCCAGGTGTTGGGTTGCGTGATAACGGTAGAAAAGTCTTAACTTATGCAGATCTTCGTAGTTTGCATATGACGCATAACTATCCAGACCCAGATCGTGAGATTCAATTGCATTTAACGGGCAATATGAGTCGTTATATGTGGTCTATTAATGGTGTGAAGTTTGCCGATGCTGAGCCTTTGCAGTTTAAATTTGGCGAAGTTGTTCGTATCACTTTTGTTAATGACACAATGATGAATCACCCTATGCATCTACATGGAATGTGGAGTGATTTAGAGACAGGAGATAATATGTATATCCCACGCAAGCATACGGTGATTGTTCAACCAGGGGCAAAGATTAGTTATCGAGTTAAAGTTGATGCTAAAGGCTCGTGGGCATATCATTGTCATTTGTTGTATCACATGTTGGGTATGTTTCGTCGTGTGGATGTGGTTTAATTAAAGGAGAAAATAATGAAATATTTAAAAGCAGTAACAATCAGTTGCCTATTTGTGCTGACATCACCGTCATTTGCAATGGGCATAGAAGACGACCCTATTTTAACTAAGGTGATGGGTGAAATAGAGTTGCGAAGTACAGATGGTGCTAATCCTAGAGCTTGGGATATTGAGGCTTGGATGGGTCAAGATTTAAATAAATTTTGGGTTAAAACTAGGGGTGAAAAAGTTGCAGGGAAGACCGAAAAATCTGAATTACAATTGCTTTACTCAAAAGCAATAACGCCTTTTTGGGATTTGCAATTCGGAGTGAAAGAAGACTTACAACCCAAACCAAAACGCAATTGGGGAGTGATTGCTGCCAAGGGCTTAGCGCCTTATTTACTTGAAGTTGATGCTTCGTTATTTGTGGGTGAATCTGGCAGATTAGGTGTACGCTTAGACGCTGAGTATGAGTATATGTTTAGTCAAAAATTGATCTTATCACCAGAAGTAGAGATTAATGCATTTAGTAAAGACGATGAATTAACAGGCACAGGGAAAGGCTTGTCTAGTGTTGAGGCAGGGCTAAGGCTGCGTTATGAAGTGACGCGTGAATTTGCACCTTATATTGGCATTAACTGGGAAAAAAAATACGGCAATACGGCTAATTTTTCTATTGCTGAAGGTGAGGATATTGAAGATGCACAAATTGTAGTTGGTATGCGTTTTTGGTTTTAATCTGATAATATGTGGTTTTATTTTGGAGTATAAAGAATGAAAATTTTATTAAAAATATGGTTTGTGATTGGTTTATTATTTCTATTGATTTGGTTTGGGGTGTTTAACATTTCTGCCACAGAGAAACATTGGGATATTACAACAAAGTTATTGGCATTTGTAAAAGAACGCTCTATTACGGTGCGTGCACATGATATTAAGGTGCCTGATTTATCAAAACCCGATATGATTAAGAGTGGCGCTAAGAACTTTGATGCAATGTGTGCTCAATGTCATTTGTCTCCTATCAAAGAATCGACAGAATTAAGTCTTGGGCTTTATCCTAAGGCACCTGTGTTTTATCAGCAAAACCACACAGGTCATGGTGCAGGAAATACATTCTGGATCATTAAAAATGGACTTAAGATGACTGGAATGCCAGCATGGGGGGATTCTCATACTGATCAACAAATATGGGAAATGGTGGCTTTTTTAGAAAAACTTAATGACATGTCAGCTGCTAAATATACACAATTAGTTGGCGATGGCGGGCATACGCATAAAAATATTGAGCATATAGAAGAAGCAGTTGTCCCTAAGAGTAACAACGCCCATCAAGAGAACGGGCACCTGCATTAATTTAATATAAAAAAAGGAGAAAACATGAAAACAGTAATAATTTTATTAAGTGCGTTATTTTTAACTGCTTGTTTTGACAGTGGTGATGCGCAAGCAAAAGAAGAAAATAGGAAAAAACTAGGTAAAGCAACTTTTGATAAAAATTGTGTATCTTGTCATGGTAAAGATGCAAGGGGTACATCGACAGATTGGAAAAGACTTTTACCAAATGGCAAATATCCAGCGCCACCATTAAACGGAACAGCGCATGCTTGGCATCATTCACCGAAATTGCTACTAAACACTATTAATAATGGTGGTGTAAAGTTAGGTGGATGGATGCCAGCATTTAAAGACAAACTAACGGATAAAGAAAAGCAGGCAACCCTAGATTATCTACATAGCTTATGGCCAAAAGACATTCAACAAAAATACGATGCGAGGTTCAAATGATTAGTAGAAGAAGTTTTATACAAGCAGGCTTGGTTTTGGTGGCGTTGCCAAAGCAGATTGTATGGGCAAGCGGTAAGGTTTTTCGCAATACTTTTAGAGCGCCAAAGCTAGAACTAGGCAGAAGAGTGGGTAAAGATGTTTATTTCGATTTAAGCATTCAGTCTGGTAGAAGCGCTATTTTCCCCAACAAGGCCACACCAACCTTAGGTATAAATCAAGATTTTCTAGGGGTAACGCTACGCGCTAATAAAGGCGATAGAGTACATATTAGCGTTAAAAACACCATTGATAAAACCACCACACTACACTGGCACGGTATGAAGCTACCCGCCAAAGCCGATGGTGGGCCTCATCAGCCAATTGCGCCGAACCAAATTTGGCAAACTCAGTTTGACATTATTCAGGATGCTGCGACACTTTGGTATCATTCGCATCAATTACACAAAACGGCTGAACAGGTTTACCAAGGCTTAGCGGGGCTATTTATTATTGGCGATGATGCATCTAAAAAACTGAACCTGCCTTCTGAATATGGGGTGGATGATTTACCAGTGATTATTCAGGATAAGGATTTTAACCGCAACGGCTCTTTTTCTTATTTAGGCTCAATGATGGACAGTATGCGTGGCATGAAGGGCAATACAGTGCTGGTTAATGGTGTGGTTAGTCCAGTTTTAAAAGCCAAAAAATCTTTATTACGATTGCGACTACTAAATGGTTCAAATGCCAGAACTTATCATTTAAGTTTTAATGATAATCGTGTGTTTACCATTATTGGTAGTGATGGCGGTCTATTAGAGCATTCGATTAAAGCCAATACGCTGCGTTTGGCACCTGCTGAACGAGTAGAAATTTTGGTGGATGTGAGCGATGGCGGGCGTCCGATTCTACAACATACTGCTGCGCAAGAGTCATCAAGCATGGGTGGCATGGGGATGATGGGTGGCATGATGAATAATGAGCGTCAGGATATGGATATTTTTCAGATTGATGCCTCTGATACACTTAAAAGCACGAGCAGCATCCCTAAGAATTTAGTCAAGCACAACAACCCACAGCAATCCGCAGTAAGCAAGCAAAGAAGGTTAGTTTTGCAAATGCAAATGGGGCCAAGAATGATGCTTGGTGGCAATGCTTTTAGTATTAATGGCAAGACCATGGATGTTAATCGAATTGATGAAGTGGTTAAGGCTGGCAGTACAGAGATTTGGCATTTAGAAAATACCTCAATGATGCCGCATCCTTTGCATATCCACAATGTACAATTTAAAGTAATTGCTCGTAGAGGCGGGGTTAAAGGGCATGAGTTGGGCTTTAAAGATGTGGTGTTAGTACACCCTAGAGAACGAGTAAGTGTGATTATGAAGTTTCCTGAGTTTCGTGATGCAAAAATACCTTATATGTATCACTGTCATATTTTAGAACATGAAGACAGAGGGATGATGGGACAATTTGTCGTGGTTTAGGTTTGAATATGAAACATACTTATCAAGTTTTAGACATGTCTTGCGGAGGGTGTAAAACCAATGTAGAAAAGGCATTGTTGGCGCTACCTGACATTCATAAGGTCAAGATTGATTTAGCCACTAAAGCCGTGGTGGTTGAAATGCAGAGTCATATATCGCTTGATACCTTACAACAGGCTTTATTGACAGCTGGGTTGCATTATACGATTACTACGCCAGAGCATGGGTTTGCACACCATCCAAAACAACAAACAAGTATTAAAAACGGGAACAGTGTGTTTTATTGTCCGATGTTTTGTGAGGGTGAAAAAACTTACCTAACACAAAGCGGTTGCCCAGTCTGCGGTATGGATTTGGTGGAGCAGCCTAGTACGACGCAAACTCCCCAATTTACTTGTCCAATGCATGCTGAGATTGTTCAAGATATGCCAGGAAGTTGCTCTATTTGCGGCATAGATTTGGTCACACTAGGGGTCGAAGATGGCGAGCAAAAAACCTATCAAAATTTGCTTAAAAAAATGAAAATATCGGTTTTGTTTGCTTTGCCAGTTTTTATTATTTCGATGTCTGATTTAATTCCTGATAACCCACTCAATGTTTTAATGAGCGGACAAAATTTGGGCTTTGTGCAATTTGTTTTAACTTTGCCTATTGTTTTTTGGACTTGTTGGATGTTTTTTGAGCGGGCTTATACATCCATTATCACTTGGAATCTTAATATGTTTACTCTGGTGGGCATTGGCACAGGCGTTGCATTTATTTTTAGCGTGGTAGGGTTGTTTTTTCCTGAGGTTTTTCCCAATGAGTTTAAAACTGAAAGTGGCGTGGTTTTGCTCTATTTTGAAGCCACAGCGGTCATTTTAACTTTGGTTTTATTGGGGCAATTGTTAGAAGCAAAGGCACACAGTCAGACCAGTGGTGCATTGAAAGCATTATTACAATTAGCACCTGCAACAGCAATATTACTTAAGGATAAGGTAGAAGTCGTGATTGCCATTGATAAGATTAAAAAAGACGACTTGTTAAGGGTTAAACCTGGAGATAAAATTGCCGTAGATGGTGTTATCACTCAAGGCAAAAGTAGTCTTGATGAATCAATGATTTCTGGTGAGCCTATTCCTGTTGATAAAGTTGAAGGTGATAAAGTGACTGCTGGTAGCATTAATGGCAATCAGTCTTTTGTCATGCGAGCACAAAAAGTAGGTGCAGAAACCTTGCTTTCTCAAATTATTGAAATGGTTAAAATCGCATCTCGTTCGCGCGCACCGATCCAAAAATTAGCCGACACTATTGCTAAATATTTTGTACCAATCGTGGTTTTAATCGCAATGTTAACTTTTATGATTTGGACTTGGCTTGGACCAGAGCCCGCACTGGTTTATGGCTTTGTGAATGCAGTAGCAGTTTTGATTATCGCTTGTCCTTGTGCTCTAGGCTTAGCAACACCGATGTCAGTCATGGTTGGGGTGGGCAAAGGGGCGCAATCAGGCATACTGATTAAAAACGCCCAAGTTTTAGAAATAATGGATAAGGTTGATGTGTTAATTACTGATAAAACTGGCACGCTCACCCAAGGCAAGCCCTCAGTAGAAGAAGTGTTTTCCCAAACAGGCAACGCTGATGATTTATTGCAAAAAATAGCGTCACTTAATCAATATAGTGAACACCCTTTGGCGCAGGCTGTGGTTGCGTCTGCTAAAGAAAAAAATATCAGTCTTGTTGAAGTGGCAGATTTTGAAGCGATTACGGGTAAAGGTGTAGTTGGCATAATTGATCAACAAAAAATAACATTGGGCAATCTGGCGTTAATGACAACAAATAAGATTAACATTGGTAATGATACATTAATGCAAAAAATAATCTTTGCACAAGAACAAGGTAAAACTGTTTCTTATATCGGTATTGATGACAAGGTGTTGGGCTATGTATCTATTAGCGATAGCATTAAATCAAGCAGCAAAAAAGCCATCACTGAGTTAATGGCAAAAGGGGTGGATGTCATTATGATGACAGGCGATAATAAAAATACTGCCAAAGCAGTTGCCGATGAGCTTAATTTAAGTGAATTCCAAGCACAGTGTCTACCAGAAGACAAACTTAATAAAATCAAACAACTTCAAGCACAGGGGAAAATTGTCGCCATGGCAGGTGATGGGGTGAATGACTCACCTGCTTTGGCGCAAGCAGATGTGGGAATAGCAATGGGTACAGGCACTGATGTAGCCATTCAAAGTGCGGAAATTACTTTAGTGCGAGGGGATTTATATGGAATTGTTAAAGCTAAAAAATTAAGTTATGCCGTGATGAAAAATATCAAGCAAAATTTATTTTTTGCATTTATTTACAATGTTTTAGGGGTACCGATAGCTGCTGGGGTATTGTTCCCTGTATTTGGCGTGTTGCTCTCCCCAATGATTGCCGCAACAGCGATGAGTTTTAGTTCGGTGTCGGTCATTGTAAACGCGCTTAGACTTAGAAAAATTTCTTTATGAGGCTCAAAGAATGCTTGTGTAGGTAAAATAGAATTTTTTTTAATATTTTCCCAAACACCAACATGTCTGAAATCACACGCGTCTTAATTGAAGCACTGCCGTATATTCAAAAATTTAAAGACAAAACCATTGTTATTAAATATGGCGGCAATGCAATGATAGACGAAAAACTAAAATCTAGTTTTGCGCGTGATGTTGTGTTGATGAAATCAGTCGGCATGAACCCAATTGTGGTGCATGGTGGCGGACCACAAATCGGCAAAACACTGGAGAAAATCGGCAAGAAAAGTGAATTCATTGGCGGTATGCGTGTGACGGATAGTGAAACTATGGCTGTGGTGAAAAAAGTGTTAGGCGATGTAGTGAATAAAGAAATTGTAGATTTAATTCATCAACATGGCGGACACGCTATTGGTTTAACAGGCAAGGGCAAGTGTTTGGTTTCTGCTAAGAAATTATCAACACCAGAAGGCATTGATTTGGGTTTTGTGGGTAAAGTTGATAATATTGACACTTCGGTGATTGACACTTCGCTGAATGCTATCCCTGTTATTGCACCTATTGGCATAGGTGTAGATGAATGTTTTTACAATATTAATGCCGATTTAGTCGCAGGTTCAATCGCTGAAACACTGGATGCTGAGAAGCTGATTTTGTTAACTAACACTATTGGCTTATTAGATGGTGAGGGCGATCTATTAACGGGTTTGAACGCTAAAAAAGTGGATGAGTTAATTGCTGATGGTACAATTTATGGTGGTATGTTGCCAAAGATTGGTTGTGCGCTGTCAGCGGTTAGAAATGGCGTTAAATCCACGCATATTATTGACGGGCGCGTTTCTCACGCCGTACTCTTAGAAGTTTTTACCGATGGCGGTGTTGGTACACTGATTACTGCTGATGAGTAAAGCACACAGAAACACTATTAAAGTTTGTGATTGTCAAATATTGGCACATTATCAATTTGAGGGTGAGCAGTATATTTTAACTTTGGCATCAAATGGCATTGCTGAAGCGACCAAACCAGGGCAATTTGTGCATATCACGGTTTCTGATTCTCTTGCTATGAGGCGACCGATTTCAATTATGTCAGTGGATGTTGAAAATGGCACTTTTGATTTACTTTATAAAATAGTGGGCGAGGGTACGCGCCAATTATCTGAACGCAAAATAGGCGATGTGTTGTCTATTATTGGACCTATCGGTAATGGTTTTGAACTCACTGACAAAAAACGCCCATTACTCATTGGCGGTGGTGTGGGCATGCCACCGATGATTTGTATTGCACAACAAATTAAAGATAGGGATTGTCAACCATTTACTATTCTTGGCTCGGAAGTGTCATTCCCGTTTGATGAGAAGCCAGCGAATAATGCCAAGAATTATGCAGGCGCAACGCACACAATGCCGTTGTTAGAAGATTGGGGGGTTGAATGTCGTTTGGCAAGTCTGTGTGGGGCTGAAGGCGTATTTAAAGGCTTTGTCACTGATCTAGCGCGAGCATTTTTAGACACACTTTCTGCTGAAGAATTAACACAGGTTGAGATGTATGCTTGTGGTCCACACCCAATGTTAAAAGCAGTGGCAAAACTTGCCAAGGAATACAACCTACCTTGCCAAGTGTCTTTAGAAGAATATATGGCGTGTGCTGTGGGCGGTTGCGCGGGTTGTGTGGTTGAAGTGCAAACTGATAACGGTGCAGCAATGAAACGCGTTTGTGTTGATGGACCTGTGTTTAACGCTTACCAAGTATTTTGATTAAAGACAACTTAGCAAAAGTTCAAGCGCGGATTGATAAGGTTAATCACACTCAAGCTGTCACTTTGATTGCAGTTAGTAAAACAAAGAGCGCATCTGATATACAACAAGCGATTGACGCAGGACAACGCCACTTTGGTGAAAATTACCTACAAGAAGCCTTAGATAAAATTCAAACATTGAAAAATTCAAAGGTGTGTTGGCATTTTATCGGCCCAATTCAATCCAATAAAACCAAACAAATTGCGCAAAACTTTGATTGGGTGCATAGTATTGATAGACTTAAAATTGCCAAGCGACTTAATGAACAACGACCAGATAATAGGGGGAAACTCAATGTTTTATTGCAAATTAATATTGATAATGAACCCACTAAATCCGGGTTTTTTCCTGAAGAAATTGATGAAGTCATCATGCAAATTAAATCTTTAAGTAAACTATCACTAAAGGGTTTCATGTGTATTCCCAACCCTAATAATTCACGCATAAGTTTTACTAAAATGGCAGAAATAGGGGGAAGATACCCTAATTTAGATATGCTATCTATGGGCATGAGTCATGATTTGGAATTAGCCATTCAAAATGGTGCAACTTTTGTTAGAATTGGTACTGATATTTTCGGAAAAAGAGATTGATTCTTTAGTTTCTATCAGGATTCTCTTAAATGTAAAGTATGAATATACTTAGTGAATAGTGATTAATAGTATCAAACTATTGATTGCTTTATTGATAACAACCGCCTTTCTTGGCGGTTGTTCTGTTTCTAATGTACCAGAATTTAATACTTGGAAATCGTATCAGCAACTTTATCAAGTAAGTAATAAGTTAAAAATTGGAGATATTATTGTTACTGGCAAAGATTGGACAAGACCAGTATCATGGTTTGGACATTTTGCAATAATGGTTAGTCAATACAAAGTTGGTGAATATCCACAATTTTGTACTGGTTATTATGAAACAGATGTCATACCATGGTTGAGTAAGAAAGAAAGATTTACAGTCTTAAGGTATAAGGCATTCAATGAAAAATTTAAAACTGCTTTTTTGAAAAATATTTCCAAGACAAAAGATAAGCAATACAAGATAGTTAAAAAAACCGACAATAGCGCATTTTACTGCTCTCAATATGTTTGGTATTTGTATTGGAAAACCGCCAAAGATTTGGGTTATGATTTAGATGTTGATGAGGGTGGTGGTTATTTTGTGACGCCGTATGACTTATTAAATTCTAAATATTTTGATAAGGTATCATTCACACCATGAAAATTAAGGTTTTAATTACTGGCGGTACGATTGATAAAGCCTACAACACTTCAACAGGTAAATTGGCTTTTGTAGAAACACATATTATTGATATGCTCAACCGTTCTCGCTCAATGGCGGAGACCTTGTCCGAAGTGTTATTTTTGAAAGATTCATTAGAGATAACGCATGACAACAGAGCTTTGATTTTATCTAAATGTCTTGAATCTGGAGAAGATGCTATCTTAATCACGCATGGTACGGACACCATGGTAGAAACCGCTCAATTATTAGGTGAGAATATTCAAGATAAAACCATTGTTTTGTTTGGCGCGATGATACCTTATTCAGTGAATCAATCGGACGGTTTGTTTAACCTAGGTTTTGCACTTAGTAGTGTGCAAAATCAGCCATCTGGTGTGTATATTGCTATGAATGGTAAAGTGTTTGATTTTGATAAGGTGCAAAAAAACACCTCGCTAGGTATTTTCGAAAACATCTAGGCGTTATAATACCAGTCTAATGAGCAAAAAATTACTATCGCACAGCGTTAAAATACTTAAGCTAAGTACTTGGATTGGCGGTATTTTAGCAACACTTATTGTTTTGATTGTCATAGTTGTTATCACCTTTCCTGTATTGATTAAAGAGCCCTTTGAAGCGCAATTATCCGAACTTAGTGATTTAGATGTTAAAATTTCTAAACCCTATTTTGATTTTAAGAATGGCAATATATCTTTGAAAATAGATAAATTGGAAGCATTCGCTATTGAGCCAGCACCAAACAGTAGCCCTCTGAGAGGGCAGAAAAATCTAGTTGTGGTGGCTGATAATTTAAAATGGGAGTTATATTTATACTTATTATTCAATGATATTTACAATCCAGATAAGATTTCTATTGGTGTTCTGACACTTGATTTAAATGCCGTTCAAAGCAACATTGAATTTGATGTTGAGCAAGTTCAGTATTTGGCAGCCCTACCGAACTCAGAGATATTTGATTTTTTAAAGGCGTTAGATATTAATAAAATACTCATCAAAGAAGGTGATCAAAATATTGAAATTGCACCCCTATCAATTACTTCTAACAATAAGCAACTTACGCTTAAGATTACTGGACAGAGCTTAAGCCTTAAGGCATCAGAGCCAAATACGAGCAAGGTAGATATTATTGCTACCATTCTTGGTGCTCAATCTGAAAATGCGCTGTTAAATTTACCAATCACAATTAGTAATGAAGATTTATTGATAACAACGAATGTTAAATTTACCAATCAGGCGGGAGATAATGTTGTTGAGTTTGAGAGTTTTCTAGAGCAAATGTTAGTCAACAAACTTGTCAATTATTTACCATCACAATTAGTGGGCGATGATACTTATACTTGGATAAAACAGGGGTTTCTTGCTGGCATATTGCAAGATTCAAAACTTAAAATTAAGAAAAATCTATCAAAATTAAGCGATGCACAAGTGCAATTCAGTAGCCAATTAAAAGAGGTGGAGCTTGAGTTTAGTGAGGATTGGGAGCCACTTAAAAAACTTAACGCCAGTTTTGAAACGGATGGCAAAAGAATGACAGTGATGGTGCATGATACCGAACTTAATAATATGACACTCAATACGCTTAAGGTTCAAATTGACGATATAAGCCAACAGGATTTAGATGTCAAAGTCACGGGCAAAATTAATACTCAGAGCGAGCGTTTGGTTGATTTTTTAAAGCGCTCGCCACTTGATAAATCGGTGCATGAGACGCTAAATAGTATTAATTTATCTGGCAAGGTAACTGGCAATATGCGCTTGGTGATTCCACTAGATGAAAGAGAGTCAATATTAGATATTGATTTGATCCTGAAAAACAATCGTTTGTCCGTTCTAGATGATGGCGTTGTGGTTAAGAATTACGATTCAAAGCTGGCATTTCATAACAATGAAATTACCGCTATTGGTGCAGGCAATATTCGCGGTATGCCGTTTGACATTCGTATCAACCCTAAGAAAACAGACAACAGCGACACTACTTTTAGTGTGATGTTGACCAATCAGAATAACGGGCTTAAGGCTTATATTGATAAGCAACTTGATCAATCTTGGCGTGGAAGGATTGAATCCAAATCGGTTAAGGGCAAGGTGGCAGTTTTCCCAAATGAAGCGGGTATTCCAAATGTTAGATTATTAGAGCTGCAAGTTACAAGTTTAGATGTGATTAAAGGTGAATGGAAGATCACGCCAAAAGATTTTCCTAGTATGCATTTAAACGCTACAAACATTCGCATTAACGAAAATATTTTCCCAGATTTTGGTGCTGAATTGGTGTCTAAGGATGGCGTGCTTTCCATTAATAATTTACAGTTTAAAGGGATTGGCGTTAGCAAAAAAGTGCTTAATTTTCAAGGCTCTTGGGATGGTAAAAACACACAACTTAGCGCTAAGGCAAAAGGCAAGAGTTTGTCTGAATTTTTGCAGCGGCTGAAAGTTAAAGAAAAAGCCACGGGTGGAGAATTTGATTTTGATGTGAGTCTTGCTTGCGAATGTGCTCCATGGAATATGAGCTATCAAAATATCACTGGTTATCTCGATATGAATGTTAAAAAAGGCGTATTTACCGACCAAGACCCTCATATTGGACGAATTTTGTCACTGCTCAATATTAAATCAATTGCTAAACGCCTAAGCTTAAATTTTTCTGATGTTATCAACAAAGGCTTTACTTATGAACATATAAAAACGCAGGTGCGTCTAAAAAATGCAGTTGCTAAGATTGAGGATTTTAACTTAAAAGCTTTATCGGGCAATATTGTTCTGACAGGGCAAAGTCATATTACGGATAAGCAATATGACTTGATAGCAAAAGTAACACCTGCCATCAGCAACGCTGTACCTATTGCCACCTATCTTGCAGGAGGTGGGTTGATTGGCTTAGGTGTGTGGGCAATAGACAAAACATTGTTTGGCGGTGATTTAATTAATAAAGCCGCAGTGTTTAAATATAAAATTACGGGAGCGTGGGATAAACCTATTATTAAAGAACAATGATTGAACAATTACTTAATGAAAATTATCTAAACCAAGATAAAATTGAAGGCTTGCTTTCGGACTTATTTGTCAAAGGCATTGACTATGCAGATTTGTATTTCCAACATTCAATTGCTGAATCTTGGTTCTTAGAAGAAGGCATCGTCAAATCTGGCACCTATAATATTAGTCATGGTGTTGGTGCGCGTTCGGTTAAGGCAGAGCAAACAGGGTTTGCTTATTCAGATGATTTAAACATTGATGCCATTCAAAAAGCCGTTGATTTTGCCAAAGGTATCTCTAAAAACCAAGTAGCACAAAAAATTCAGACTTTGCAGTCAATCCCTTATGTGGCTAAGTACAACGGCTTGAGCCCATTAGACAGTCTGAACTCAGCAGAGAAGGTTGATTTGCTAAAACGCATTGATAACATTGCCAGAAAAGAGCCAAAAGTTAAACAAGTCAGTGCCTCACTATCAGGTGCTTATACCGAGGTGTTGATTGTTTCAACCGATGGCGTTTATCAAAAAGATTATCGCCCTATGGTGCGTATCAGTGTTAGCGTGATTGTTGAGCATGAGGGTAGAATTGAGTCAGCTTCAAGTGGTGGTGGTGGTCGTTATGATTATCGGTATTTTGTCGATCATAATTTTGCTGAAGTCTATGCCCAAGAAGCCATTCGTCAAGCGTTAGTCGCACTTGAGGCGCAAGACGCTCCTGCTGGCAAACTACCCGTAATCTTAGGGCCAGGTTGGCCAGGGGTGTTGTTGCACGAGGCTATTGGACACGGCTTAGAGGGGGATTTTAATCGCAAAGGCACCTCTGTTTTTACGGGGAAAATTGGCGAACAAGTTGCCAGTGAAAAATGCAACATTGTTGATAACGGCACTTTGGCCAATCGCCGTGGTTCTTTAACCGTTGATGATGAAGGCACACAGACACAAAATACCACTTTGATTGAAAATGGCATTTTGAAAGGTTATATGTTTGACAAGATGAACGCAAAATTGATGGGTGTTGAGCCAACAGGTAATGGGCGACGCGAGTCTTACGCACATATCCCGATGCCAAGAATGACCAATACCTATATGCTCAATGGTGAAGACACATTAGAGGATATGATTGCCTCCGTTGATGATGGACTCTACGCTGTGAATTTTGATGGCGGTCAAGTCGATATCACCTCAGGTAAGTTTGTTTTCTCAGCAAATGAAGCCTATCTTATTAAGAATGGCAAAATCACCACACCCGTCAAAGGTGCAACCCTCATCGGCTCTGGCGATGAAGCACTGAAAAAAATCTCCATGGTTGCCAACGATTTAAAACTCGATAGCGGTGTTGGCGTTTGTGGAAAAGACGGACAAAGTGTGCCAGTAGGCGTTGGGCAGCCCAGTCTTAAAATTGATGAGCTTACTGTTGGTGGCACACAGGTATGATAGAATTTAGTATTTTATAAGTAACTACAAGACCGCATAATAAATATGGCTAAAAATATATTGCAATTAGAATGGAAAGAAGCAAGGGAATTTCTTTTAAAGGAAGAAAGTTATAGCACGGTTAATTTCCCACCGTATATAAAGTTTAAAACTTTAATTGATAAAATTAATGATAAATTAAAAGACAATCAAAATATTTATAAAGGTGGTATTTATCCAAGTAAATACGAGAATGTCAATTACAAACTATTTACCAATAAAGATGGTAAACACGCTTGGCGTTTACTTCAACTTATTCATCCAGTTTTATATGTAGATTTGGTACATAAAATCGCTGAAGAATACAACTGGTACACTATTAAATCAGCATTTGAGAGATTTAAAAAAAATAAAAAAATTGTTTGTGCAAGTATGCCTGTTGTGTCATCAGAAAGTGGTTTAAAAGAACAGATATTAGCATGGTCAAAACAAGTAGAACAAAAGTCGATTGAGTTGGGGTTGGAGTATGATTATATTTTTCATACTGATATAGTTGATTGTTATGGTGCAATTTATACGCATTCTATTCCTTGGGCAATTCACACTAGAGAAGTTGCAAAGAAAGAGCGAAGCGATGAGTGCATAGGGAATGCTATTGACACTGCCTTAAAAGGTATGAATTACGGTCAAACTAATGGCATACCGCAAGGCAGTGTTTTAATGGATTTTATTGCTGAAATGGTGTTGTGTAAATTCGCATCATAAACGCACCACCTAGTTTAACCGCAAAGAATGTATTTTTAACTTGACCCTTTAGGTCAAGTCAAAGTCAAAAATACATTCAATCTTTGAATTTGGGTTCAAAGATTAG
>CAJHWH010000129.1_pt1 | contig 18187 bp, 19 predicted proteins | sample 9196851 | NCBI WGS metagenome assembly CAJHWH01 (sample SAMEA7706180, study PRJEB36976) | symbiont metagenome | biome: Marine hydrothermal vent biome [ENVO:01000030]; feature: Bathymodiolus gill tissue material [ENVO:01001393]; material: Bathymodiolus-dominated oceanic mussel reef... | reverse complement strand
TGGCTAATCTTTGAACCCAAATTCAAAGATTGAATGTATTTTTGACTTTGACTTGACCTAAAGGGTCAAGTTAAGAATACATTCTTTGCGGTTAAACTAGGTGGTGCGTTTATGATGCGAATTTACATTATAAGAACTCAGATTTTTATCGTGGAAAGTTTAAAAAAGACAATTTTCATGGAAAAGGTCTTTTGTATTTTTCTTCTGGAGGGATTATTGCATTTGAAGGGGAATTTATAAATAATGACGCTAAATTTGGCACGATAACCTTTGTAAATGGAGATATATATAATGGTGAAGTTGATAAGGCGTTATTTCCTCACGGAAAAGGAGAGTATATTTTCAAAGATGAAAGTGAAAAATTAAGAAAAGGACTTTTTAAACATGGAAGATACCAGGAATTAAAGGAATTGAATTAGAATAAGGTGATAGGCACAAAACCTTATTCACAAGTTTAAAAACTTATTGGGACGCACTGTGTCACTATCTCCTTATCCAATCGCCATTGGATAGTGTAATCAAAAACGGTTTTGGTGTTGATGATTGACACGATTGTTATGATACGAGGGGACGCTACCCTAGGGGGTTTGTTATTATTCTATTTCTTTTTAGAGGCCTAGTACGCCCATTCAAATTCTAAGTGCAACCTTTACCCCTAAAAAGAACCAACACAAACACCTCGCTCAAGAGCGAAGATACCATATTTACCAATGCTTACAACAGTGGGTCTACTTAATGTCTTTAAGTGCTGCAAGAATGTCCTTGTAATTAGGCTCTTTTTCTATATGACCAATAACTTGCTTGTAGGCAATTTTCCCCTTTGTATTCACTATATATACAGTTCTAGCAAAAAATCCTTCTAAGAATTTAGGTGAAACAATAACAGAACCATATTTTCTTGCATTGCTTGCTCCTTTGTAGTCTGAAAGTGTGTTGATATTTTTTATATCATTTGCCTTACAAAACCTAGAGAATGCAAAAGGAGTGTCCTTAGAAATAATATTTATTTCAACATTGTTCATTTTGGCAACGCGCTTATTAAAATAAACTGTTTCTAATGCGCAAGTATCGGTATCAATAGAAGGAACAAATGCAATAATTTGAACCTTGTCTTTGGTGCCACCAACCGTAACTTCTTTAAGATCATTTGACACTACAACAAATGCTGGTGCGTTATCTCCAATCTTCAACCCTTGACTATTTGTAACGACCTTATGCTCTAAAAACATTGTTTCTAAGCCTTTAGAAGCATAGCTTCCAGTAACACTTAAGATTGCCAGTAGTACCAAAAGTATTGATTTGTTTAATGATTTCATTTTTTTGTCCTTTGCTCTAATTTTAATAAAAAGCGATTATACCTTGTATTTTTTTAAAAACAACCTACTAATTGTCGCCGGTTGTTTTTTTTGATTTTCAGGATATTGCTACACCTTGTCAAGGCTATTTTTTTACATTAAAAATATAGTCAATTATTCTTTATTGATTTCTACTTTTAAGCCTTTGGTGTTTTTTGAAAGTGAAAAATCAGCCTGCGCTTTCATAAGAGAATCAACGCACTCATCCAAATCACTATATTCGTCAGTGCCTGTGTCAAAACGCTTGTCACGCATAAAATAAAACATATTTTTATACTTATCCTTTGCTATTTTGAGCACAACAAAAGTGTAGTAACCGTCTTCCCAAACTGCCGCTGGTTTCTCTTCGCCCCCCACTTCAATATCCCCCATATGCACGCCATGGTCTTTCTTTTGCCAGCGCCCATCAATGTGTTTTTTAATGATGTCAATTTCAGATTGAGTAAAGTCTATTGCCATAATAATTAAATGCCTTAAAATTAGTGAATTTTACGAGTATTTGGCATATCAAACACTGGCGTATCTTCAATTGGGCCACCAGCACTGGCTTCTTCATCGGTTGGTTCGCGCACCGTAACAACTTGTAAAATAAAAACCACTTCTCTGCCACACATTGGATTGTTACCATCAACGGTAACTGAATTTGCATCAACACGAGTAACGATAAAATCTTTAGGCTCGCCGGCTTCATTTTCCATGGTAACGCTCATACCAATTTTTCTGTATTCCTCTGGCACATTATCAATGTGATCAGTGAAAACCAATGACTCGTCTCTAGGGCCATAAATTTCATCACAATGAATGGGTAACTCAATCACATCGCCTTGCTCTTGACCTACTAATTCTGCTGTTACCTCAGATGACAAGACTTCGCTAATCCCTTGTATGTAACCAAGTGGAAACTCCACTTCAGATAAAACTTCTTTGGTTTTTTTATCAATGACTTTATAAGTCAATTCAACAAATTTACCATCTTCAATGACCATTTTACTCATTGCTAAAAAATAGTAGCACCAAAGATTTTAATCTCATTGTCTTCGTTATAGCCCAACACTAAACGACCGAGATATTCATTGCCCGTCATATTCTTATTGGTTTGCTTGTAAAGCACAGTGACATGCTCACCACGACGAATCATACCTAAATACTCAGGATCTTTTTCCAAGCCTTTGGTTAGCTTACTGCGAGCAAATTGTTTACCCATTTCAATTTCATTGGCGCCACGAAGCATTGCTTCAGAAAAATTTCGAGTGAACGCACTATAATTTTTATTGTTAGAGTATTTAACCAAATCATTCCAAAATGGATTAGCAACTGCCAATATCTCTTCATCTGTTTTTTCAATAATATTCATTTTTTTTATTTTTAGCTAAATTATTTTTTTTGAGACTGCTATATACACTGAGCATCCACTCAATGCATATAAAGATCTCTTTTAAACAAAATAAAAAACCAACATAAAAATGTTGGTTTTTTATCGTTTCCAACAAAAACTTATTAAAAGAGACCTTTGCATAAATAGGAGTAATCATCAGAAACCCACTTTTCACCCACTTGGCGATTTTTTAAACCCAGCCTTAGCTCTGGCTAGGACAAGGTTTAAAGAAATCGCCAATTGGGCAAAAATTGGGTTTTGCCAATCATCCCTATTTATACAAAGGTCTCTAAAAGTCTTTGTTAAGCAAGATTTCTACTTCTCGCTATCACCCACTAAGTGATACAAGGGTTGTTTCTCCATCTTGTATTCACCGGTAGTGCGATTACGCTGTGAAGTCGTCAAAACATGCCAATTTTTATCGTCAAGTTTCATCTTATCACCACGATAGTAGTAACCAGGCCAGCGAGTTTCCTCACGGAACAAAGTATGCTGAACCACACACTCAGAAGTACGGTGACGGTGCTTAAGCTCCCAAGCACGCAACAACTGGTGAATGTCTTCTGCACCCACTTTTTCTAAATCTTCTTCTAAAATCTTCAACTTATGAAGGCCCATATTTAAAAGCTTGTCATTGGTCATATACTGTACTGTTACGCCACCAGCATACTCGTCCATCAACTTCTGTAGACGCTGTAAGCCAGGCATTGGTAATATATAACTTGGAGACACAGTGCCACCAACGATTTCGTTACGACCCACTGTGTAAGTCTCTAATGGTTTATAAATTTCAGCTTTACGGTCATCAATTTGCTTCTGTGAAATGCCAATACCTTCTGCCTTACCATCATCAATATATTTACAAGCAGCTTTCGCAGACAAACGACCTTCAGTAAATGAACCTGAAGAGAATGCGTGTGGCGTACCACCAACTGCATCACCTGCACCAAATAAACCATTCACAGTCATCATGCGGTTATAGCCCCAGAAATACTCAGGAATATTACCTGAAATATCCTCAGGACCTGAACACCATGCACCACAGCCTGTAGCATGTGAACCCATTACATACGGCTCAGATGTTGTTAATTCAGGGTTGATGTATTTAGGGTCAATGTCTGTTGCAGCCCATAATACCGCTTGACCAACAGTCATACCTAGGAAGTTTTCCCATCCTACTTCTTCTAAATGAGGGTCTTGGAAAGCTTCTACAGTTACCATATGAATCGGACCACGACCAGCAGCTACTTCTGAAATAAAGGCATGGTTACGCAAACAAGTTGGAATTGGCTTATGAGAGAAATGTTGATTTTCAGTATCAAGATACGCCTTGCCTACTCTTTCTGCTAATTCTGGGAACCACTTTGACTCATACTCATCGCCATAGGCATTTTGCGTATAAGTCTTAAGGTGTAAGAAATATGCACCAACGGGGCCATAACCGTCTTTGAATCGAGCAAGAACGATACGGTTTTCCATTTGTGTCATCTTAGCACCAGCCTCAATGAGCAATGCATAAGCAGAACCTGAAGACCATGGCGCATACCATACACGACCTGCACCTTCACCCACTGAACGCGGTTTAAAGATGTTAGACGCACCACCAGCACCAACGATTACTGTTTTAGATTTGAATACATGGTAGTTACCTGTACGCACATTAAAACCAACAGCGCCTGCAACACGATTTTCTTGAACATCGTCCATTAATAAGTGTGTTACCATGATACGGTTAAATGTCTTGTCGGCATTCACTTTTGCAGCTTCTGCAACGATAGGCTTATAAGATTCACCATGAATCATAATCTGCCAGCGACCTTCACGCATATATGAGCCTGTTTCAGGATTTTTCATTAGTGGTAAACCCCACTCTTCAAACTTATGTACTGCAGAGTCAACATGACGCGCCATATCAAAAGCTAAGTCTTCACGAACCATACCCATCAAGTCCATACGCGCATAGCGCACATGGTCTTCAGGATTGTTTTCACCCCAACGAGTACCCATATAACAGTTAATCGCATATAGACCTTGAGCAACCGCACCAGAACGGTCAATGTTTGCTTTCTCAGCAATTATAACCTTCTTGTCACGACCCCAGTATCTTGCTTCATAAGCGGCACCTGTACCACCTAAACCTGCACCAACAACTAAAATATCAATGTTGTCTTCAATAATTGTCTTGTAGCTCATTAGTAGTACACTCCTTCTTTAAGTTTCAAACCGTTAGACTCTAACGTGTGTAAGCCACCATCATCCAAACGAATTGACTCCGGCTCAAATGATAATAACTCTGAGCGTCGCATTTCATCGCTAGGCTCTGCTTCGTTTCTGAAGTCAGGAATTGCTGAACCCCATGGCTTAGTCGTGATTGGTGATAAGAAGTTCTTCTCACGACCATCTCTAAATTTAATCTTCCATGCAATCGTGCCTTTTTCTTCATCACGGATTACACGAACACTGTGTCCTAGCGGTGCAAAATCTGCATAGCCACGAACATCAATCGCTTGGTGTGGACATGCTTTAACACATGAGTAGCACTCCCAACACATATTAGGTTCAATGTTTAGTGCACGACGATATTTCTTATCGATATGCATAATGTCAGATGGGCAGATATCTACACAATGTCCACAACCATCACAACGAGTCATATATACAAAAGTTGGCATATTATTTCTCCTTTCTTTTAAGTTAGTTTATAAAATTAGTAATGGTTTGGCTTTTCGCGCTTAATGCCAAGACCCATATCCATTGGAGCGTCTACTAACAACTCCATAGAATGTCTTTTTTGTTGTTCAGGCTCATCTCTGCTCAACGTTGGTAAGTTCTCAGCAGAACCGTCTGCCTTTCTAATACGCTTATCATAAGCAGCAAATGGCTTGAAGAACATGTGTGAAAACTTAGACCAGTAAACACCACCAAATAACGAAACAGTAGAAAGGATAACGAGTAAAAACTCCCAACCCACTGAATTACCATTGTAAGACCAAATTAACGCAGTAATAGAAGTTGCCATTAATGACAAACTAAATGCGTCTCTTTTAAGGTCAATGTCAAAGGGTGAGTTACCTTCGGCGGCAACATCAACTTTAAATACAAACCAAAACCAAACGCTACCAACAGCTAGCATAATCGCACCAATATGCCATACTTGTGTCAATGTTGCATCAGCGCCATTTGCGCCAAAGATCATGACAGCTGTTGCTGCATTGAATAAAATAAAACCATACATAGTCAACAAGTGAACAAGACGGCGTACTGGATTTTTAAATTCACCAGCTGAAACAACATCTGTTACGATTGTTGAAGTTGCAATGCCGATTTTATCGCCAGCACTCAACTTATTTACTGCATCTGCTTTTGCTTTATTTGCACTTTCAAAGAAGAACTTTGCGCTCTTTTTGTGCAACATATCCATTATTGTCATAACGATGACAAGTGCAACCATTATCATGACATAAGTTTGCATTGTTTCGTACGGCATACCGGCCGCATTTAGCGCGGCGATTGGTGTGTTGGTGATCATAGTTTCATTCCTCCTTTAGGTTTGTATAATCAGTTGTGTAATCACATTAAAAAATCATCAAGTTTAAAACTCAACAAGCAAACAATTATATACTAATATTTACTTATTTTAAAAAATAAATTTATTTCTTACTTCGCTGAGTGTCCACTCAATTTAATTTCTACCTTATCTTCATCCTTAATGCTAGCATAGTAAGCTTGCAGAACCTTAGCCACTTCAGGACGCGAAAACTCTTCTGGTAAATCTTCACCATCTGAAAGCATCTTACGAACTTTAGTGCCCGACAATAAAACACGATCCTTCGCTTCATGTGGGCAAGTCTTCATTGAAGACATACCGCCACATTCATGACACCAAAAAGTCCAGTCAATTTTAAGTGGTTGTGTCACCAATGCATCACTTGGAATCTCGTCAAAGATATTATGCGCATCAAATGAGCCATAGTAGTCATCAACACCTGCGTGGTCACGACCCACAATTAGATGTGAACAGCCATAGTTTTGTCTAAATAATGCATGTAATAACGCTTCACGCGGACCTGCATAACGCATATCTAATGGGTAGCCAGATTGTAATATCGTGTTATCAACAAAATAGTTATCAATTAATACTGAAATTGCTTCTGAACGCACATCGGCTGGAATATCGCCTGCCTTAAGTCCGCCTAACACTGAATGAATCATGACGCCATCACAAATCTCTACAGCAATTTTCGCTAAGTATTCGTGTGAACGGTGCATTGGGTTGCGCGTTTGAAAGGCTGCGATTGTTTTCCAACCCTTGTTATCAAAATAAGCACGCGTCTCAGTGGGTGTCATATATAAGTCACCAAATTTTGCTGGGAAGCCACCGTCTGACAATACTTTAATCGGTCCTGCAAGGTTGTATTCACCCTGTGCCATAACCATTACAACACCTGGGTGTACATCTTCAGTTGTTTTAAAAACTGTTTCACACTCATGCGCCTTGTCAATTGAATACTTCTCAGTTACCTGCATTGTTGCAAGAATATCGCCAGACTTACCACTTACAATAGCGACCTCATCACCAGCTTTTACATTTTCATCGTTAGTAGACAAAGTCACAGGGATTGGCCAAAATAAACCATTTGTCATTGTCATATTGTCACAAACACCTTTCCAATCGGCTTTACCCATAAAACCATCTAATGGATTGAAACCGCCAATACCCAACATAACAATATCACCTTCCTCTCTAGAAGAACAAGTAATTTTTGGTAGTGACTGCGCTCTTGCTAACTCTGCTGTTAAAGCATCGCCTGATAGTGCTAATTCGTTGATTGTATCGCTACCATGTGGTGGGACTAATTTTGACATGTCTAATCCTATATTGAATTTAAAAAGAGAATTATACCAATAGCGATTTTTAACGCTTTCGTTTATAGTAATATTACTTCATACCTCCTAAGAGGTATATGAAAAGCATTACAACTTAATTTTAAATTTAACGCGCTGAGTGCCGTTCTTAGATTTCTTGGCAACTATTTTATCTTTCTTAATGTCGTAACTCAAAGTGCCGCCACTAAAAGAATCAAAGCCTTGAACGAAATGTGCATTACCCTCAAGGCGCACAAGTTGCTTGTCGATAAAATAGGTAATAGTCTGGGCATTCGCCTCAACAGAACGCGCTTGATTAGGTTGGTTCTGTTTGTAATGCGCCAATTTTTGCTTATTGCCTCTAGCAATTATCTTACTGATTACTTGTTTAACACTAAAAATTTGTATTTCTTCAGCGCTTAGCGCTAAAGAACCTTTTGTTACTTTAGCATTGCCTGTATAAGTACTAAACCCACGGGGTTCATCAATGAGCACAGTTTGTGCTTTCACATCAACAGGCGCTTTATAGTCACCAATTAATGCATGCAATGCAAAAGACAGCAATGACAAAAATAGGAAAATGAGCTTATTCATAATGTCCTATTACGCCACCTGTTAACTTAACTTTTTTAGCTTTGGCATTAAAATGCATCCCTGTTGAATGAATATCTACTGTCCTAGATTGATAATGTACCTTTTCTTTGGTGCTATAAATTTCTTTATTATTTGACTGGTTAATGACTAAATTTTTAGTGTTAATTATTGACCCCGATTTTTGCAAGATTTTTACCGTGTTAAGCAACTTCACAAGATTCTTATTCATATCAACGCCCTGTGCATGAATTTTATTACCATCTGCTACATAGGTAGTATCTCTTTTAGAGTAATAATGCTTTTGAGCGTTTGACTGGTCAATCGTTAAATCACGAGTAAATATCTCTTGCCCGCCGTCCTGACTGATACTGATTTTTCCCCACAACTGCATTTTATCTTTTGTCTCTATCATAGTCATACCTTCTGCAAGAACTTTGCTATGTTCATCAAAATAAGTGATTTCTCTTTGACTAATCAAGTCACTGGTTTTGGTGTTTACCGACAGTTCTTTAGCATGCATTTTATAAACAATCCCTGTATTGGATTTAATATCAACTTTGCCCTGAAACTTGATGTCACCATTGCCTAGATAATTAGCGCGCTTGGAAGTCATGGTGTAGGATTCTTCACCTTTTTCATTATAGGTGGTAACTGTTGGCTCTATTAGTAAGGCAGGGGCTTGTTTGAAATTAAAATAGTTTTTGGCTTCAACAAAATGCACAAGTTGTTGTTTGCTATTAAATTCTTGCAAGGCAAAATTATCAATTTTTTCAATATAGTTAGTGATTTTATCTGTGTTTATATTATCATCAGATGTAAACATAGATAAAACCAGCGTTATAAAAAGCCAGACAATACCAATAGGCACTATAATAAAAACCACAACTAATAAATTTCGTCTTAAGTGAAAATTAATCATAACAATAAAATAAGTGGTGTCTACGCCATAACACCAAACCATGCCTTGAACATTGAAGCTGTTGAAAAAATTATCGTGCAACATGATATTAAACTATTGCAATACCGACACAAAACAGCTGATGTACAAACACAACTTAACGAAAGCGTACAACTACAACAACTCTGCTTAAAACATCATACTTTATTTATCATCAATGATGATATTAACCTAGCGAAAAAAATCTCTGCCGATGGCGTGCATTTGGGTAAAAACGATGACTCAATCCAGCAAGCACGCGAACAATTAGGGGTAAACGCTGTTATTGGTGTGTCATGCTACAACGATATTAACTTAGCACAAAGCGCACAAAATCAAGGTGCAAACTATGTGGCGTTTGGTGCATTATTCCCATCAGCCACCAAACCTGATGCCCCGCAATGTACACTAAACATTATCACCCAAGCAAAACAACAGTTAAATATTCCCATTGTTGGCATTGGTGGTATTGACTTTGATAATCAACAACAAGCTTTCAACGCAGGCTGCAATGCAGTGGCCATGATTGCTGCTTTGTGGGATTAGGCTATTTCAATCAACTGACTAACACTAGGGCAATACAAAGCACAACGCACTGGACAGGCATAAATCTCAGACATTGCTTGTTTGTAAAACAGCAATTGCTTTGCGTGTTGTTTTTGTTGGCGTTTAATAAAACTTGCTAACGGTTCATTCTGCGCAGGTTCGGCGATTTTATAATCAATTACCCATAAAACATCATCATCTATAAACAATCTATCTATAACGATTGTACGCCCGTCCAAAAAAAACTCGGCTTCATTTAGTGATAATGCCCTTTGCTTAAAAAGCCAATCAAATTTTTCATCATTTTTAGTGTTATCCAACAGTTTGATAATAAACATCTGCCAACGCTCAATATCTTTAGGTGATGCGCCAATCTCAATCAGGCGATTACGAATATTTTCAATACTCGGTGTGAATAATTCCTGCTCATAATATTGATGCACCAAAGTACCTAAAGCACTCTTAAATAAGCGTTCAAAGTTTTGTTGGTATTCAATAAATTCGCCTTGTTCTGGTGTTTTATTGATTGGTGTTTTCATTTGAGAAAATCGTTCTAATAAAGGCGCTTGGACACCTTCAAGCATATCAGGTGTCTTGTCAATACCTCCAAAAAGGTTTTTATAAAATGGCATTAATAAATGCAAAAAAGCGCCTTTAATACTATTGCCAGATTTATTGACTGCACCTAACAAATGCAAGTTTGACTTAGCACGGGTCATTGCCACATACAACAAGCGCATGGTTTCAAACTTATCTTGTTGTGACTCAATAAACTTTAGATAGATGTAGGTCGCACTTTCATTCATATCAACAGCTGGCTTGATAGGGGCTAATAGCAAAGATTTATTAGAAAACTCACGCAGTTGCATTATCGCATTATCATTACTTTGAGAGCCCTTACCTAGACTAGGAATAATGACACTATCAAATTCCAGTCCCTTTGATTGGTGGATAGTCATTAACTTAACTAATGCCTTGTCACTTGGCGCATATAAGTTTTTCATCGCACTCTCAATGGTTTTTATATTGAGCATTTGTTGCGTTTCACAGTTGTGAATAATTTTTAAAAACTCATTTTTAATTTCTAGTTTGGTATTTGATAATACATCATTGATCAATCCTAACTGATTAAGCGCATAACTCAACAATTCAACAAAATTAAATCGCCCCTGATTGTTAATAACATCTTGCAAACAGTGATGCAAATGTTTGGCTCGTTTTTGTCCATCTTCGCTGAGTTGTGCCAAGATGCTCTCATCACTCAGTTGCTGATAAATAATACAATCATCATTTTCAGACAATACCAACAAATCGTTTAAAACAAGTCCACACCAAGGTGCGCGTAAGACACTTAGCCATGCCAACTTATCGCCTAAATGTAATAGCGCTTTAGTGAGTGAAAATAAATCACGCGTTAATAAATGGTTTTGCAATTTGGTAATCTCAACTGACTCAAAATCGATATTGTCGCCTTTAAGTTGTTGTGCAATATTTTCTAAATGTGAGCGAGCACGCACTAAGATGGCTATCGTGCCGCTCTTATTATTCTGCAAAGAAGTTTGAACAATCTCACTAACTGATTTTGCCTCTAGCAAAGATTGACCATGTGCAAAAGGATGAAAAACAATGGCATTTTTATCCTCTTCATTTGAATTTGATTGCGACCTAGAATACGAAATTGCGCCTTGGTGCACATCATTATTTTCTGGAAATATTTTACTAAAGAGTCTGTTGTTGCCCTCAACAACACTTTTTGAAGAACGAAAATTAGTGCTCAATATTAACGATCTTGGTTGAATATTAGCAATACCTTCTTCCCTTACCTGCAAAAATAAACCCACTTGTGACTCTCTAAATCGATAGATTGATTGCATCGGGTCGCCCACTAAAAATAGCGTTTTGCCATCACCATCTTGCCATTGGTTAATCAATTTTTCAATGGTATTAAATTGCGATGCTGAGGTGTCTTGAAACTCATCAATCAATAAATGCTGAATTTTGTAATCCAAAAACAAAGCAATATCGCTTACGCCTTTTTCTTCATCTAACGCCTGATTAGCATTCAGTGCTACTTCAATAAAATCATGCGCTTGTTCCTGCTCAAAATACACATTCAAATGCGCCACACTCAACTTTAGCACCTTGGCAATTGCTAGTAAAATATTGGACTGCGCTTGAGAGAATTCTACATCCGGCAAAGAGCTCAACTGTTGCAAGGCTGCTTGTAATTCTTGGTTAAACAATGCTGATGGTAATTTTTTCTCCAAAGCCTTGCGCCAAGTGCCCTCTTTGGTTAGACAAAATTCAGCAATTGTGTGCCACGCTTCCAAATTCTCATAACCAGTACACGGCAACAACTTAACCTTATTGTATTCTAAGTTATTACTAGCTAACATTAACGCAAAGAAATTCGCGTCAAAATGTGGCTCTGCTAACGCTTGTAAATATTCAAGATGCGCCGCAACAATTTCTTTGGCGTTATTTTGCAATACTTCTTGGTTTAACGCACCGTCTCTATACAAACGCGTTAGCCATTGGTCACGCTTAGACAACATTTGCATGACTAACTTTTGAAAGCTGACAACATTGTTATCCAAATGCAATAACAAATCGGCAATTGCTCTGCCTTGCTGCTTATCATCAATCATCAGTAATACTTGCTCAGTCGCATATCGATAAGCATTATCACGCGCCCAGTTTTCAGCCATAATTTGGCGTGGCACGAGTTGTAATGGCAAAGGATAACGATTGTTAATCAGATTGTACAACCCATCAATGGTAGATATTTTTAATCGCTTTGGATTTTGTAATAACCCCCATTCTTTCTCATCCGATCGTTGCATCACTTGCAATGCTAATTCGTAAGTTATTTGCTTGTGTGGCGCTTTTGGCTTGGTGTCAAAACTAGACTGTAATGCAGATAAAACACGCTGAGTCATCTCGTCAACCGCCTTATTGGTGAATGTCATTGCCATGATATTCTCAGGCTCATCACAAACTGACAACAACTTTAAATAGCGTTGCGTTAATAACTCTGTTTTGCCTGAGCCCGCTGGGGCTTGAACGATAAAAGACTGGCTAATATCCAGGGCTTGATCTCTTTGTGCTTGGTCATTCACCGTTACTTGATGTTTTGTAAATAGTTTACTAATTCATTGACATTAGTATGCGGGTTATTTTTCGCATTTTGGCACGCGGTTGGTATTTTAGCTTTTAAATCATTAAAGGTAATTTCTGATTTTTTGTAATTTGGAAAATATGCTTTAAAATATCTGTCTTTTCTAAGTTCATCAAAATTAGTAAACGGTCTATCAGTTTTTTTAAAATGAAGTAATAGCCAAAACTCAAAACAAGGCTCTGAAAAAGCATAGTAATACACGCCTTTTGGCTTTTTTATTTGCTCAATTGTGTTTTTAGTCTCTTGATATTTTGTATGTCCATCTTTATCAAAAACACAATAAACTCTATCAAAAGGGTTTCCTTTTACTATAGAACCCTCATAAAGTTCTTTTGCTTTTCTTAACAAACTGTCTGGTGTTGTCTGCTTAATATCTAATATCTCAATGTTAACGGTACTCAATTTTAAATCTTCAATCAATGTGTTGAAATAATTGATTTCAGTTTCTTTACCCTCACAAACAATCAAAACTCTATCATAAGATTCCCTTGTCGCATTCTTTCTACAGTTATAACCAGATTTTGTTTTGCGTTTTGCCATATCGTTATTTTAAATACGGGACTGCGCCATAACGACCAGAAAGATAGGCGCTTTCTAAATTATCCACACCTTTTCTAACTTTGAAATCAGCAAGTGAAAACAACTCAGTAGCATTGTTTTCTTTTTCACAAAACCACACCTGATCTTTTCTAAATGTATCTTGATTAAGTAGTGATGTCTCATGAGTAACAAAAATAAGTTGCGCACCGTGTTTGTTAATCTCTGGATTATGAAACATACTCACTAAATGTGCCACCAACTTTGGATGTAAACTGTTATGCAACTCATCCATTACCAAGCAATAGCCTTTTTTTAATACTTCCAACCATGGACCTGAAAGTTTAAATAATCTTTGTGTTCCCTCTGATTCTTGTTTTCTAAAATCAAAAGACACCACACTGCCATCATCAGATGTATGTTGAGATTCTACTTTAAAACGCTTAATTTTTGATAAACCCTCACCTTGTTTTACTGAAAACCTCTTCACTTCATCAGAAATTTTTGCTTCCTCTGCTGTTTCCTTAGATACAACAAAATCCTCAATACCTATATCAGCTGTTTTCATAAATTCTAAAATTTCTTCTTTACTTTCCTTGTTTTCATTCGCTTGATGACAAGTAAAGTAAAAACCTGGTGAATCATTAGATAAACCTTTTAACTTATCAATAGCAGAAAAAATAGTTGCTAATGATTCACTATTTAACTGCACGGCTGTTGACAAAAACAATGAGTTATCTTTGGTGCTTTCTTGCCAAATCTTTTTCTTGCCTTTAAGTGCGCTCATTGCCCCCCATTGGCTTGTTGATTGTCTATCAATTAGGTTTTGTGGACTACCTTTCGGATATTGATACAACCATTCGTCAATAATTTTATCTTGCGTTGCTGAAAAACCATAGACATAGCGCACCCCCTCATCAATCAAATCTAATTCAAACTCTGTAGGTTGATTTACACTTTCTTTAGCAAGCAAAAAAGGCTCAATGTATTTCACACCCTTGTTTGCTTGATAACTAAAAGAGTTTTCAATAATTCTTAACATAGCCCCTAAAGTCTTTATCAAATTAGACTTTCCGCTCGCATTAGCGCCATAAATAACAGCACTATTAAGCACATCAAGGGTTTTTCCTGTAGATAAAGTAATGGTAGTAAAATTATTTTCTAATTCGTTCTTTTTAGTTTTTAACAAACTGAGTGTTTGTTTTTCCTTAATTGAACGAAAATTAGTAACACTAAATTCAAGCAACATAATCAATAAAAAGTATAATAAAACTAATATTTTGACAGTTTTTGTCAAAAAGTCAAATTTGTTTAGATAGATTTTCTAATTGTGTTAGCCAAGTGTCAAAACCTTGGCATTTGCTTCTAATATTTGCCAACCCTATTTGTTTTAAAATTAAGGGCGCATGCTGAGTTTTTATGTACTGTGCATGCTTTCCAATGCGCTTAGATGGCGCGGTTTCTTTAGAATTGTTAATGGTTTCTATATCGTCAAACTCACTTAAAACAGCGTCAATCCAATCTTTACATGTATCTAACTCCGCTGCCATTTTTTCATTATCGCTAAACAATAACGCTTCAAATTCATACATTTGAATGTAGGGAATAATTTTATTTCGTTGATCTTTTTTAATGCTTTGTTTGATTTTTTCCTCTAAAGTTTGTTTGGTCTCATTGCCACTTACCCTCTTAAAGCCATAAAAATCATATAGGGTTGTTGTAAAATCGTGATTGTGTATTAAGTTATTTAACTTTTGACTGATCTTATCAATACTAATATTGCCCCTCATGTTTTGTGCCTTCGCAAAAACACGATGCTTTGCCAAATGCGGAACAATCACCTCATTTGTAAATTTATATTCCGAATACCCTTCTACTGAAATTAACAGTCTTACCATTTCGGCTCACCACCCAGCAAACCCTCACTCCAAGCCCCCCCACTTGATAAGTGTCAATCCAATCTCCCAAAACTTTTTTATCCAGTCTTTTAAATTCTGATTTGCCATTGTCATAATTCACCACAATAAAGTCATCGGGCTCAAAATAATTAGCAAGTTCAACCGATTGGGTGGAAATAATCACTTGTGAATCATCGTTTGCTACTACCTGAATAATTTCTGACAAGACAGCAAGTGCTGTTGGATGCAAGCCGATTTCTGGTTCATCCAGCACAATGGTTGCAGGGCGCAGGTCTTTGGGTTGTAAAAATAGCGTTGCCATGCAAATAAAACGCGCTGTACCATCAGACAAAGTTTGTGCCGAGAACCCAGATCCTTCTAAATCATTTTTATGATGCCATCTTAAAATAACCTCGTTTTCATCTTTTTTTAAATCAAAATCATGGAAATAAGGAGCAACTGTTTGCACCGCTTGGACAATTTTTTGATAATCACCCTGAAAGTCTTTTTTCAATTTCAATAAAAACGGTGCAAGATTACCCGCATCACTCCACAAAAAACCATTGGCGTTAATCTCTTGAAATGATTTAAATTTTGCAGTATCAGAGGTATCATGAAAATGATACAACTTGCATTGCCTTAAATATGTTCTGGAATAATCAACAATTGGCTCTTCGTTATTTTTAATATCGCTTTCTAAAGCGTTTGAAGTTATTGAACGATAAGGTCTTTCAACTTTATCACCATAAAAATACCCTTCATCATATTGAATCAACAGACTGTCATTATCCTTATCCTTAATTAACTCAACACAATAACCGTTATTTTTTAATTTTAAATCAATGGTTATCTTATCGGTATTTTTACTGCCAAAATGTAGGAACCTTTCCGCCCTGCCATTAGTCAAAACATAGGTCTGTAATTTTTGCTTATAAATAAGATCCAACAACTTAAAAACTGAAATAAAATTACTCTTCCCCGCACCATTCGCACCAATCAAAACATTAATCGGTTTCATTTCTAAATCCAGCGCTTTAATAGATTTAAAGCCTTTGATTTTAATGTGCGATAAATTTTCCATTGTTTGATTTTACATTTTTTCAGGGGCGGAGACACCCAATAAGCCCAACCCATTTTGAAGTATTTGCTGTACGGCAATAACAAGTTGTAGACGAGAGGCTTGCAAAGTTTTATCATCAATCAAGAACTCGCTATTGTTGTAATAACTGTGGAAATCACCCGCCAAATCACGCAAATAATAAGCCAAAACATGTGGCTCATAATTTAGTGCTGCATTCTTAAGCGTGTCTGCGTAACGACTAAGTTGTTTGATAAGTGCTTGCTCATATTCATTATCAAGTAACGCTAAATCTGGCACTTGATTGCCATCTGCTTTAGCAAGCACTGAACAAATGCGTGCATGGGCATATTGAATATAAAACACAGGATTTTCATTGGTTTTAGACTTTGCCAAATCCAAGTCAAAATCCATATGCTGGTCGGCTTTACGCAAAATATAGAAAAAACGCGCCGCATCATTACCGACTTCATCACGCAATTCTTCCAAAGTGATAAACGAGCCACTGCGAGTGGACATAGAAACTTTTTCACCCTTTCTAATCAGATTAACAAACTGTACTAGTAAAATTTCTAACTTGTCAGGATTGTAGCCAAGTGCCTGAATTGATGCCTTTACTCTAGCGATATAACCATGGTGGTCGGCACCCCAAATATTGATGATTTTGTCATAGCCTCGCTCAAACTTCTCAAGATGATAAGCAATATCAGAAGCAAAATAAGTATGCATACCATTATCACGCACTACGACACGGTCTAAGTCATCGCCAAAATCTGTGGTTTTAAACCAAAGCGCCCCTTCTTTCTCAACAATATGCCCTGAGTCTTGTAATTTTTTCACCGTTTTTTTACTCAGTCCGCTATTCACCAAAGACTGCTCAGAAAACCATTGTTGGTACTGGACACCAAACTCAGCCAAATCAATTTTAATATCGCCCAAAATACTATCAATCGCTAAATCAAAGATTTTTTTGTAATCGTGTCCCAATTGAGACTTGCAATTAGCAATTAAATCATCAATATGTTTTTCTTTATCGCCGCCATCTTTTTCGTCTTTACAAGCACCATTAAAAATATCAAATTTTTCAATGCCCTTAATTGTTTTGGCAATGTCAAAAATATAACCCCCTTTGTAGCCGTTATCAGGGAATTGTTGCGTTTCAACATAGCGCAAATAAACCGATGTTGCCAAAATATCCATCTGCCGACCCGCATCATTCACATAATATTCATTGTCAACTTCAAACCCTACGCCGCGCAAAAGATTAGCAACCGTTGCCCCATACGCTGCACCTCGCCCATGACCTACATGAAGTGGGCCTGTTGGATTAGCAGAGACAAATTCCAACAAAACTCGTTGCCCCGCACCCACATCTGATAAACCATAATTTTTACCTTGTTTAATGATATTCTCCAGCACTAAGGCATTTGAGCCTTGAGACATAAAGAAATTAATAAAACCTGGGCCTGCAATTTCAATCTTTTCCACCTCAGCAGAATCTGGGAAGTTGGCAATAATCATTGAAGCCAATTCTCTCGGTGCGCACCCTGCCTGCTTAGACAACATCATCGCAATATTCGAGGCAAAGTCCCCTTGGGTTTTATCCTTTGAATGGTCAAGTCGAATATTTTCAGGTATATTCTCCAACACGCCCTTCGCTTTCAGCGACACCAACGATTCCATTAATAATACTTGTAATTGTTCTTTATTCATTTTTTTACCTTTATTTTTGATTAATCCAATCCCCAAGCATTTGTTATCTTTTCAAAGTCCTTGTGGTCGGTTATTTTTCTGCGTGTTTTGCTTCTTTTTAAATAGTTTTT
>CAJHWH010000092.1_pt1 | contig 18795 bp, 16 predicted proteins | sample 9196851 | NCBI WGS metagenome assembly CAJHWH01 (sample SAMEA7706180, study PRJEB36976) | symbiont metagenome | biome: Marine hydrothermal vent biome [ENVO:01000030]; feature: Bathymodiolus gill tissue material [ENVO:01001393]; material: Bathymodiolus-dominated oceanic mussel reef... | reverse complement strand
GCCAAAACAAAAAAATAGTGGCTATCACCAGCCATTTTCTCAAATTCCAAGCACAGGCAGCCATTAAAACATTAATCTCATCACCAACTTGCCCTTTGAGTAGGTTTCTAGAGAGTCTAAAATCTGAGGTCAAGTAAACTTCTTTCTGTAAATTGCCATCTATTCCACCGATTTCTCGTTCATTAAAAAAACCTACCCGTTATTATTGTCCAAAGACAAATAAGCTTTAGAGCTTTACCACTGCTCTGAGACTTCCATCACCACAGCCGTAACCAACCTCAAACAAGAATCCTCATTAGCAAATATTTTAGCCACTATGTGGGTGAACGCTTTTTTAAAGTTTTTGGTTTTTTATTATTCGGGTTTTTGCAAGCAAAAAACCAAAAACTTTAAAAAAGTGTTCACATTGAATTTACAGAAAAAAATTTACAGTACCCATGCACCTAGACAAAATAAATACGCCACTTCACTATCCAGCGTTACTTTGAGTTAAAATAATCACCTGCATTAAAAGCATGTAAAAAATAACTGATATTTACTATCATGCTAAATATCAGGTTTTATTGACAGGTTTTTATTAAAAAAAACAAATACGCCTGATCTTATTTTTAATACCGCATATCAGGGCAATAATGCCTTATGCTAATAGTTAAGGCAACAAAGAGGAATAGAAGCATGGCTGAACAAATTGAACAAGAAGAACCGAGTGTGCAAGCCAAAGACGAAAAACTCGTTGGCATAAGGGGGTGGCTAATTTTGCCAGCTATTGGTTTTGTGTTGGGTACGCTCATTAGAGTTTCCACCTTGATTGTAGATATTGGAGCGTATAGTACTGGAATGTACTCCGATGTCGCAAGGGCTGGGATCGATGAAATATATACGCTTGAATTTATTATATCGCTGAGTTTAACAGGCCTCCTAATCTACGCTACAATATTATTTTAAAAAAAGAAAAAGAATGCACCTAAAGTCATCATCGCCCTACACATAGCGAGCATTGTTGCTTTGTATGTGTTTCTTGTTTTTGAATTAGATACCGAAGCAAAAATGTTTGCAGTCGAAATCGTAATACAACTTGTTAATAGCGTTATTGCTGCAGCTATTTGGATTCCGTACTTTGTGGTTTCGAAGAGAGTAAAAGCCACATTCGTTAATTGAACCATCATGCCCTAACAAGGCCAATGCACATGGAAAATCTGATAGATGAGTATTACCCCAAACAAGGTTATGATTGTAGAGCGACGACCTTCGAATGGTAAAGCGGGATTATATATTTATAGAGACTCTTTTGCTGGTTCAGCTTTAAAAAAAGATGTATGGGTTGATGGCAGGTGTATTGGAGAGACGGCTTCAAATATATTTTTCTATGAAGAAGTTGTTGGTGATAAAACGCATACAATATCAACCGATATCAGAATTCTCCCCAAATAATTTAGTTCTAAGAACAAGAAAAGATCAAAATTACTTTGTACGACAATATATGAAATTTGGTGTTTTTGTCGGAGGGCGCAAGACTTGATCTTGTAGGCACTGAAAAAGAAAAAAGAACTGTTTCTAAATTAGAATTAGCCAGAAAAGGCACCTGTAGTAATGCCACTCCAGCCAGGTGCTAACGCGTCGGCTGAATTCTGGCGTTAGGCTCCTAAAGTTTTTAGCAAACCTTCAATCAACTCAATTCGTTCAATATTATCAGGCATTTCCTGCTTAAAAATAAGCTGGTTTTGCCCTTTGAGTTGATAGGTTTTTGGCTGTGTTTGTACTAGGTTGATGATTTTTATGGGCTCAATATTGATTTTGTCTGAAAAAATAATATGCGCCTTGTCATCATAGATTGAAACTTTATTAATACCAATTTTTTCACAAAAGAGTTTAAGTCGAGTAGTGGCAAATAGGTTTTTAGTGGGGTCTGGCAACAAGCCAAAACGGTCAATCATCTCAATGCTCAGGTCTTTTAACTCATCATTGTCTTTGCCGTTGGCAATACGCTTATATAAAACCAAGCGCTCGTGCACATCGCCTAAATAAGTGTCGGGAATAATGCAAGCAAGCCCAGTGTCAATATCAACTTCATGATTAATAGGGTCGTTTATATTGATTTTTTTGCCCACGCGCATAGCATCAACCGTGCGTTTCAGTAGGTCGTGATAAAGGTTAAAGCCAATTTCGCTAATCTTGCCTGATTGGTTGTCACCGAGCAAATCACCTGCGCCACGAATCTCTAAGTCATGATTAGCAAGCATAAATCCAGCGCCCAACTCTTCCAAAGACTCAACTGCTTCTAGGCGTTTTTTAGCATTGTCACTCAGTGACTGGTGGGATTTTATGACCAAATAAGCATAAGCCCTATGATGTGACCTACCGACCCGCCCACGCAACTGGTGCAATTGTGCCAAACCAAAATTTTGTGCATTGTTAATAATAATGGTATTGGCATTTGGAATATCAATACCAGTCTCAATGATGGTAGTGCAAACCAAAATCTGAAAACGACCGTGGTAAAAATCACTCATAATTTGCTCTAATTCACGACTTGGCATTTGCCCATGAGCAATACGAATGTGTGCGTTTTTCATCAATGATTTAAGGTTTTCTGCCATATTGTCAATGGTATCAATATCGTTGTGTAAAACAAATATTTGACCACCACGATGCATCTCTCGAGAGCAAGCCTCTTTAATCGTATCATCGTCCCACTCTTTAACAAAGGTTTGAATCGCACTGCGCCCTTGTGGTGGTGTGGCAATAATTGACAATTCTCTGAGCGAGCCAAGCGCCATGTTCAATGTGCGTGGAATTGGGGTGGCAGTCATGGTCAAAATATCGCTGCGTCCACGCATTTTTTTCAGTGATTCTTTTTGCTTAACGCCAAATCGGTGCTCTTCATCAATAATCACCAAGCCCAGTTGTTTGTATTTGATGCTACCTTGAATCAGTTTGTGGGTACCAATGACGATATCACAAGTACCATCAAGTAGTTTTTGCTTGATTTGCGTTTGTTCTTTAGTGCTTTGAAAGCGTGATAGAGCTTTGATTTCAATAGGGTGGTTAATAAACCTATCTTTGAAAGAGGAGTAATGCTGGTTGGCAAGTAATGTGGTCGGCACCAAAATGGCAACTTGCTTGCCAGCTTCAACTGCTAAGAATGCAGCGCGCATGGCAATCTCTGTTTTGCCAAAGCCCACATCGCCACACACCAATCTGTCCATTGGCTTATGCGATTGCATATCCGCCAACACTTCGCCCATGGTTTTGAGCTGGTCAGGGGTTTCCTCAAAAGGAAAACTGGCAACAAAAGAGCCGTAAGCATCATTGGGTTCAGGAAAAGCAAAACCCCTTTGAGACTCGCGTTTAGCATAGATCTCTAATAATTCAGCAGCAATGTCATGGAGGGCTTCATGTGCTTTTTGCTTGGCTTTGGTCCATTGGTTAGTGCCGAGTTTGTGTAGGGGTGCGGTCTCTGGTGATGCCCCAGAATAACGAGAAATCAAATTCAGCGAAGTCATTGGCACCATCAGTTTTGAACCTTTGGCATATTCCAACATTAGGAAGTCTTGCGTTAAACCATCAAAAGTTTGTGTTTTTAACCCCAAATATCGACCCACACCATAGCTTTCATGCACAATCGGGTCACCAATCTGGATTTCCACCAAAGATTTAATCGCCTCATCAAAATCCTTGTGCTTAGCGCGCCTACGCCTTTGCTGTTTAACCACATCAGCGCCGAACAAATTAACTTCGGTAATAATGGCAATATCTCGGGTTAGCAAGCCCTCGCTAAGCTCATCATTGGTAATACAAAGTTTTTTATCACTGCTGAGAAAATCTTGCCAACCCTCAACTGGGTTCGGCTTGAGTTCATGGCTGATAAGCAAGTCACTAAGTACGCTTTTTCGCCCTTCAGATGCACAAACAATCAAAATTTTGCCGCTGAATTTTTTCTCAAAAACAAGAAATTTATTTAGCGGTACTTTGTTTTGTGCGTTGATATTTAATGATGGTAATAATTGACTAGCAAAATTCAAATGGTCTAATTTTTCTTCATTTTTTGAACTGCTCATCAACAATTGTTGCCGTTGTTTGATTTGACTAAACAATTGCTGTTTCTCAATAAAAACTTGCTCCACAGGCAACGGCAGCCTGTCAAAATTCTCACTGGCTTGCTGGTATCGGCTGTTGATCTCATCATAAGTTAATGCCACCAATGAGTTGAAACCTTCGCTAGTGGCAATAATGCTATCACTGGGTAGATAGTCAAATAAGGTATTGGTATGCGTAAAAAATAACGAAAGATAAAATTCGATACCACTTGGCAGGCGCGACTCAGTAACTTCATCATAAATAAAACCGCTGGTATTGTCAAAAGCCTTTTGGTAGTTTTCTTTAAAAATCTCAATACTATTTTTATCAGTGGCAAACTCTCTAGCGGGTAATAAAAAAACCTCTTTCGTTGTTTCAGTAGAGCGTTGTGTTGAAACATCAAACAGGCGAATAGATTCAATTTCTTGGTCAAACAAATCCAAGCGACAAGGCAACTTTGCACCCATCGGATAGATATCTATCAAGGAGCCTTTCACGCTAAACTCGCCATGTTCCATTACCTTCATTACTCGGTTGTAACCAATTTTAAGTAAGCGCTGGGCAAAAGTTTGTAGCTCTAGCATGGCACCAACTTTCAAACTAAAACTATACGCTTTGCTAAACTCCAACGGACATAATTGCTGTGTTAACGATTCTAATGTGGTAATAACAATACCACGCTTAAGGCTAGGTAATTTTGATAGGGTGTTGAGTCGACTTGAGGTAATGTCTGGGTGCGGGGAAAAATGATCAAAAGCCAACACCTCCCAATTATCAAATCTAAGAATGTCCAAACCAGTATTATAAAAATGTAATGACTTAAGCAACTGGTCAAAATGACTGATATCGTTTGCCACCACCAAAATAACATTATCTTGTGTTTTGGCAAATTCAATCAATGCCAAAGCCTGTGCACTGCCGTAGAGCGAGCCCCAATAGAATTTTTGTCCAGACTTAAAAGGGGTTATTCCTTGAGGGTAAAGATATTGCATACAAAAGGCGTTAGTCTTTTAAATCGGTACTTTGACTTAAAACATCAATGCCTTGATTTTCAAGCATTTTGATGAGTTGAATCAGTGGCAAACCAATTAGCGTATTAGGATCACTATCCTCTATACACTCTACAAGGCTAATACCAAGCGCCTCGGATTTAAAGCTACCTGCACAGTTATATGGCTTTTCTTTTTGCAGATAATACTCGATTTGCTTAGCACTCAATACTTTAAACACAATCTTAGATTTTTCAACAACTGTGTCTATTGTATCTGTATGTGTATCTAAAAGTGCCAAACTTGTAAGAAATGTAACGGTATTTCCAGAGCTTTTCTCAAGTTGCTTAACGGCATTTTCGTGTGAGTGTGGCTTGGTTAAAATCTTATCGCCGAGCGTTGCCACTTGGTCTGAAGCAATAATAAACCCACTGCGAGTTTTTGCCACCTCAAATGCTTTTTCCTGTGCCAATCTAAACACCAACTGTTCGGGCGTTTCGTTAACTTTTCTGGACTCGTCAATATCTGGCGACACAACATCAAAGTCCAAGCCTAATTTATTAAGCAATTCTTTTCTAAAAGGGGACGAAGAGGCAAGAATTAATGACACAAATGGCAAAGGTATTTGTAAAATAGAAATCATTTTACTTTATTTGGGTTTGCTTTATGCGTTTATCAATTATTGTGGCCATGGACGACAATCAGCTTATTGGCAAAGACAATGCCTTACCTTGGCGCTTGCCTGCTGATTTAGCATATTTTAAAAAAACTACCACCGGTAAAACGGTACTAATGGGGCGCAAAACTTATGAATCTATTGGCTTCCCACTGCCGAATCGTCGCAATATAATAGTAAGTCGCAATACTAACTTTCATGCCAAAGGCTGCGAAGTGATTAACAACATTACTGCCGCATTAGAATTGGCGAAAGATGACGGCGAGGTGATGATAATGGGTGGCGCATCCTTCTACGAACAAATACTACCAAATGTTAATAGACTCTACATCACCCAAATTGAAGGTAAATTTGAAGGTGATGCCCACTTCCCTGAGTTTGATCGAGGTGACTTTGTTGAAACCTTTAGGGAGTCCCACATGCCAGATGAGAAAAACCCACACACCCATCACTTTAGTATTTTAGACAGAAAATAGCGCTTTTAATGTTTAACAACCCCTAGGAGTTACTGTTTTTAGCAACATATCTAAGCCAAAAATACCCAAACAGCCCTGCAAATAATGATGCTGTTAAAATGCCGATTTTTGCTTGAAATATAGAATCAGGATTGCCTAAAAACGCCAACTCTGCTACAAAAATAGACATGGTGAATCCAATGCCACCTAAAAAAGAAACACCAAATATTTGACTCATACTGCTACCTTGAGGCAGGACGGCTATTTTAAGTTTGACAGCCGCCCACACAACACCAAAAATACCCAGCACTTTCCCAGCAACAAGTCCCACAATAATTCCTATTGATATAGGTTGCACAATGGTGTCAGCAATAAGATCAAAATCAATGGCAATACCTGCATTCGCAAGTGCAAACAAAGGGATGATAATTAAAGCAATCGGCAGGTGTAAACCACGCTCTAATCTACCAGCTGGCGTCCCCGTATCGCTAATTCTATCTGTGATATTTGCCAAAATAGCCTTTTGTTTTTCATGCATACCATGATCAACACACAACGGATATTTCTCATATTCGTTTAATAATCTTTTTATATGCTTAACAAAGCTTAACGGCGCCTGTTTTGGTTTTGAAGGAATTGCTAAAGCCCCAATAACGCCTGCAATAGTTGCATGCACACCAGATTCAAGCATAAAAAACCACATAAATATGGAAACCGCAAAATACGGAAAAACAGCATGTATGCCAAATCTGTTCAATGCAACCAAGACTAAAAATGACATACCTGCTATCGCCAAAGGCAACAAGTGTATTTGGTCGGTATAAAAGACAGCAATCACCAGTACAGCACCCAAATCATCTACAATGGCCAATGCCACTAAAAATGTAACCAGTGCTATCGGCACTCTTTTACCCAATAACACCAAAGCACTAATTGCAAATGCGATGTCTGTTGCCATTGGCACCCCCCAGCCATTAGCGCCATCTGTGCCGGCATTGATACTAAAAAATATTAATGCTGGAAAAACCATGCCACCAATAGCAGCTAAAATAGGCAAAATAGCCACCTTAATATTTGACAATTCTCCCGCTAATATTTCTCTTTTTATCTCCAGCCCGATAAGAAAAAAGAAAATAGCCATTAAACCATCGTTAATCCAATGATGAATGGTGTGTGACAATGTCCAGTCGCCGACATTAAGTGCTATTTCCGTATGGAAAAAATACGCATAAGCCTCAGCCAAGGGAGAATTAGCAAGTATCAACGCCAACACCGTCATAAACATCAAGACAATACCTGTGGTTGTTTGTGCATGCAAGAAATGTTCAAATGGTGTTGAAACTTTTTTAAAGGCTTTTTCCCAGGGTGCGTATAGCTTCATTGTCAATCCTATTGTTTTTCAATTATTTTAAGATTATATCACTATCATCAATACAGCTCAATACAGAGACCCCCTTAAAAGGTATTAAAAATATAATGGCGAAACAAAATGGTGCCGACGGCGAGAGTCGAACTCGCACAAGCGTAGCCCACTACCCCCTCAAGGTAGCGTGTCTACCAATTCCACCACGTCGGCAAAAATAGTTAGTGTTACTTAGGAATATCGTTTGTTTTAGTCTCAATTGATGGCGTATCATTTGTTTTGGCCTTAATTGATGGCGTGTCATTTATTTTAGTGTCAATTGATGGTGTGTCAATTGACGGCACCGGATCAATAATCACTTGGTCCATCACACTCTCAGATTTTTCCTCTGTACTTATCGGTGTGGCAAGATATGCCAAAGTCAAACTGGTGATAAAAAAACCAACAGCAATGCTGACAGTTAATTTATACATAAATGAATTTGCGCCGCGTGCACCAAACACGGAACCTGAAGCGCCAGCACCAAAAGCAGCACCTGCATCGGCACCCTTACCATGCTGCATTAAGATAAGTGCGATTAGACCAAACGCCAATAACATATGAATAATTAAAACAACTTGAAATGACATAATAATTAACCCACCTTACAAATACGCAAAAAATCATCAGACTTTAATGATGCCCCGCCAATCAAACCACCGTCAATATCTTCACAGGCAATTAACTCGTCTGCATTACCAGAATTCATACTACCACCATAAAGAATAGGTGTTGATTGCGCTATATCCGCATCACTTTGTGCCAAAATCTCACGAATATAGGCATGTGTGTCTTGCGCCTGTTGTGGTGTTGCAGTAACGCCTGTGCCAATCGCCCAAACTGGCTCGTAAGCAATAATAATATTTTTGAAAGCCTCAATACCAACACGCTTAATCACGGCATTAATTTGTCTTGCCACCACGGTTTCTGTATCGCCAGCTTCCCTTTCTTCTAATAATTCACCAATACAAAATAGTGGTGTCAGCCCATTGTCCAGTGCAACTTGTACTTTTTCAGCAACCATCTCATCACTCTCGCCGTATAGGCTTCTACGCTCTGAATGTCCAACAATAACATACTCAGAGCCAAAATCTTTAAGCATATCTGCACTCACTTCACCTGTAAAAGCACCTGAGGCATTAACATTGAGATCTTGTGCACCTATCTTTAGTTGTGAGTGCGCTACTAAAGCCTCAACCTGACACAAGTAAGGATAAGGCGCACAGACAATAACTTCTGATTTAACATCTGGCATACCTTCAAGAACACCCAACACCAATGTGTTAACTGTCTCTTTTGAGGCGTTCATTTTCCAGTTACCTACTACGATTGTTTGACGCATAATACTTATCTAATATAGAAATTGAGCAATGTTACTCTAATTAGACACAAAAATCAATCAGTGCTTAGATTTTGAACCAAAATAAAGCGCCAAGGAAACCATTAAAATACCAAGTGAAAAATACACTAAATCTAGCGCACCTGTAAAAGTCATTGACAAAGAAACCTCAAAAAAAGTAACCACTAAAATCATTAAAATGACTTTGGAAAGCTTCGCTTTCAAATCATCAAGCGAATTAATCTCCAATACTTTCGAGCAGTCACTGTTTTTAGCCTCATCAATATCACTAATAAACAGCTCATACAAACCTAACGCAAATATTAACAAAATAGTTGCCAACAAAAATCCATCAATAGAACCCACCGTGTGTGCAACCATTTCAATTTTTAATATTTTTCTAGCCTCAGCCGTTGCGCCTAAATACTCACCTGCATGCATAAACAATGAACCAACATCAATAGCAGTAATCACAAACAACACCAGCGATAACAACAATGAGGAAAGCACTGCTGCAAGCACCATAAAACGCGAATTCCACAAAAACTTTTCAAAATATTTTTCAACCAATTTCATTTATCAACCCTTAGTTCAAAAGACAAAAGTTTAGTATATCATTATTTGTTTTAATAAAACAAAAACACGGCTAAAATAATCTTTTAATTGTACTCACTCAGAAGCCTTATGTCAAAAACTTGGAAAAAATGTTTAGAAACCTTAAAAGATACTGTGCCAGTCGGGCAATTCAGTGTCTGGATTAAACCATTAAAAACACAAGAAAAAAACGGCACTTTAACAATATTGGCGCCTAACGATTCAGCGGTAATGTATCTTAAAAAAAACCTAAAACAAAAAATTAAAACTGCTATTGCGCAGCACGATAAAAGTCTGAAGATTTTGATTGGAGTTGTGGCTCAGCCACAGGCAAAAAAGCAACATACAACACCCCTTCTAGATGACTATACTTTTGAAAATTTGGTTTTAGGTAATGCCAATCAAATAGCCTACGGCGCCATTCAACAAATCGCGGAAAACCTTAAAAATTCTCCTTACAACCCTTGTATTGTTTATGGTAGCTCAGGGTTAGGAAAAACACATTTAATGCAAGCTGCAGGACATCTAGTAAAAGAAAAAAAACCTAAAGCCAAAATTATTTATATGCCGTTGATGGATTTTGTTAGAAACATTACCACCAGTCTTCGCCACAATACCATTGAAGATATTAAGTCTTATTACCAATCTGCTGACTTATTGTTGGTAGATGATATTCACTTAATTGCTGGTAAGGAAAAATCTCAAGAAGAATTTTTTCATATTTTTAATTTTTTATTTAATACAAAAAAACAAATTATATTCACTTGTGACCAGCCACCAAAAAATATTAAGTCTTTAGAGGAGCGCTTAAAAACAAGGTTTTCCCAAGGTTTAAACCTACTTTTAAAACCACCAGAATTAGAAATGCGTGCTGCTATTTTACTTAAAAAGGCACATAACGAAAAAATCAATATTGAACTTACCGAAGATATAGCGCTTTATATTGCAGGTAATATAGATTCAAATGTACGAGATTTAGAAGGTGCATTATTAAAGCTTAAAGCATTCATTGATTTTTCTAAACTACCCAATCTTATCATTACCAAAGAGATTATCGATACCGCGCTAGGGGATTTAATTAAACCACAAGCTGTGGATGTTGATATTAACGATATACAAAAAGAGGTTGCCAAACACTACGGCATTACTATATCAGATCTAAGCTCAAAAAGTCGAAAACAACATACTGTTTTAGCGCGACAAGTGGCAATTTTTATAGCACACGAGCTTACAAATTTATCATTAGCAAACATTGGAAAACATTTTGGAAATCGAGACCATTCCACAGTTTTACATGCTATTAAAAAAATTAAATTAAAGGCTGAAGAGACTGAAACAAAAAGTAATTATGAAGTAATTAAATTAAAATTAGCCAACTTGTAAACATTATCCACAATAACTTTTCCAACTAACTGTTGATAATTTTAACAACTTAATAAAATATTACATATTGTAAACATAACTCTGAGTTTTTACATAAAATAACTACTAAATTATCAACAACTTAATTTATTGTTTTTAAAAGAAATTACCATGTTTTCAACAAAGAAATACACCCCTAATAATAATAATACTATTTAATTAAGAAAATTACTTATGAATATACAACTTACAGTAGACGAATTACTAGAGCCTTTACAAACAGTCATTGGTGTTGTTGAAAATAAACCAACATTACCTATTCTCTCACATGTGCTAATTCAATTAAAAAATGGCGAACTAACTTTAACCACCACTGATATGGAAATTGAGCTCCACGCATCAAAAAAAATTCAGTCCCAAGAAGAAGTTAGTTTTACAATTTACGCAAAAGATTTGATTGATATTATTCGTAAATTAAAAGAAGACACAGTTATTGAATTTATTATTGAAAAATCTAAAATTTACATGAAAACCAATAGTAATTCATTTGAACTTAATACTTTCAATACACAAGATTTTCCAGAATCACCAAAAATCATTGATAGTGAAACAGTTAATATCAATCGTACTGTTTTAAAAGATCTTATTAAAAAGACATCCTTCTCAATGGGTAACCAAGATATTCGTGCTTATCTAAATGGTTTATATTTTGAAGTAAATAAAGACAATATTATCGTAGTGGCAACAGATGGCCATCGTCTATCAATTGGTGAAATTAAACAAAATAACAATCTAACCAGTCAAAAAACCGTTATCCTACCAAGAAAAGCAGTATCAGAACTAAACAAAATTTTAGAACATGATGGCGATGAAAATATTGATATACATCTTTCAGAAAATTACTTCCATTTAAAAACTGATGGTGCAACTGTGGTGAGTCGTTTAATTGATGGTAATTTTCCTAATTATGCACAAGTAATTCCAACCAACCATGAAAATACAGCGATTATTAATCGTCAAGAATTTTTAGATAATCTACAACAAACTTCAATTTTTGTTGAGGAACGAACCAAAGGAGTTAAATTAGCATTTAAAGACAATCAAATTAATATATTTTCTCATTCAGAACGAGGTCAAGCTAAAGCCAAAGTTGATGTTAAAAATTTCAACAAAGAAACAGATATTGCTTTTAATATTAATTATTTAATGAGTGTTCTAGAAATTTTAACCACTGACGAAATTAATATGGTTTTACCTAGTGAAAACTCTCAATCTTGCCTATTAAGCAGTATTAATGATGAAAGTTATCAATATGTTGTTATGCCAATGAAAATCTAATTTATTGATTTAAGTCTTTATTGTGGCTATTATCAATAAATTATCTATCCATCAATTTCGTAATCTAACTACTCAATATATTACACCTTGTGAAAATATTAATTTGTTTATCGGGGGTAATGCGCAAGGAAAAACCAATCTAATAGAAGCAATCTATTATTTAGGTCACAATCGTTCTTTTAAAACAAAAACCATTAAAGAGGTTATTAGTTTTGATACTGATAAGTTTCAATTGGATGCAGAAATTGATGACAATAGAATAAAACTTCAAAAATCAAAAATCAAAAATACCATTAGTATTAATCAACAAAGGATTACTAACACTTCACAATTAAGTCAAATATTACCCATTCAAATTATCACTCCAGATAAAGGATTTATTGTAAATGGTACGCCTAAAAACAAGCGCTCTTATTTAGATTGGGGAGTGTTTCACGTGAAACCAGAAATCTCTAAAGTCTTTAAAAACTATCATAAGATACTAAAAAATATTAATATTTTATTGGCTAACAATCAAATCAATGAGTTGGATTTCTGGTTTTTAGAACTGGCAAAAACTGCTGCTGTTATCAGTAAGAATCGTTTGGATTATTTACAACAACTTAAACAAATTTCATTATCTAACCAAACTAAAGAACTAGAGTCGTTAATGGATTCATTAGGTGAATTTGATTATCAGTTTTCTTCTGGTTGGCCAAAAGAAGTTAATGAAACTGATGAACAAAGTATTTATCAATATTTAAATAAAAACAAATCTTTTTTATTGCGTGTTAAGTATTTAAATTATGGCCCCCATAAAGCTAATATTGATTTTTCATTTAATGATAAAAGTGAATGCTTTCTTTCAAGGGGCGAACAAAAAACTTTGTCTATTATTTTTTGGCTAACCCAAGTTGTTTTATTATCCAACCTTAAGATAAAACCTATCGTCCTAATTGATGATTTATCATCTGAATTAGATGAAGAAAAAATTAACAGTATTTTGCATTATTTAAAATCCTTAAAAATGCAAACTTTTATAACCGATATTAGTCATAATTTATCTACAATTAATCAAATCAATCCTATGATATTTCAAATTAAAAATGGTGAGATTAAACAAAGCGATTGATTTTTAGTATATTCCTTTTAAATCCACACAATGGTTGAAATAAAAACACAGCCAAAAACCTTATTTTTAGGTTTCTCATGGTATAATTAATTATTTTTTTCGAGCGTCTATGTCTGAAGAACAAACACAAGAATATCAAGCCTCTAATATTAAAGTTTTAAAAGGTCTTGATGCGGTTAGAAAGCGTCCAGGAATGTACATTGGTGATACTGATGATGGGACAGGTTTGCACCATATGGTATTTGAGGTAGTTGATAATGCTATCGATGAGGCGTTAGCTGGGCATTGTTCAAAAATTAATATTATTATTCATGAAGACCAATCGGTATCAGTCTCTGATAATGGTCGTGGTATTCCAACTGATATTCACCCTGAAGAAGGTATAAGTGCAGCTGAGGTTATTATGACAATATTGCATGCAGGCGGTAAGTTTGATGATAATTCATATAAGGTATCTGGTGGTTTACATGGTGTGGGTGTTTCTGTTGTAAACGCCCTATCTGAAACTGTACACTTAACCGTATATCGCGCAGGTGAAATTCACGAACAACATTATACTTTAGGTGTGCCAAATGCGCCAATGGCAGTCACAGGCAAAACAGACGCTACTGGGTCAACTATTCACTTTAAACCAAGTCCTGAAGTTTTTGCGATTACTGAATTTAAGTACGACATTTTAGCCAATCGTGTGCGCGAGTTATCGTTTTTAAATTCAGGTGTTCATATTGAAATTGAAGAGATTGCAACAGGTCGTAAAGATATATTTAAATATGAAGGCGGTATTACTGCTTTCGTTGCACATCTTAACAAAGCTAAAAATCCAATTCATAATGATATTATCACCATCTCAGCTGAACGCGACAATATTGAAATTGATGTTGCCTTGCAGTGGAGTGATGCTTATCAAGAAAGTATTTACTGTTTTACCAATAATATTCCTCAGCGTGATGGCGGTGCTCACTTAGCAGGTTTTAGGGGTGCACTGACACGAACACTGAATAATTATATTGATAATTCAGGCATGGCAAAAAAAGAAAAAGCCGCAATTACTGGTGAAGATACACGAGAAGGTTTAACTGCCATTGTTTCAGTGAAAGTACCAGACCCTAAATTCTCATCGCAAACCAAAGATAAATTAGTATCAAGTGAAGTGCGTGCCCCCGTTGAATCAGCACTTAACGAAAAATTGGGTGAATACCTTTTAGAAAATCCAAGTGAAGCAAAAATCATTGTTGGTAAGATTTTAGAGGCTTCGCGTGCTCGTGATGCAGCGCGAAAAGCTAGAGAGATGACTCGTCGTAAGGGTGCACTTGATATCGCCGGTTTACCGGGAAAATTGAGCGATTGTCAAACCAAAGACCCAGCTGAGAGTGAAATTTTTCTAGTGGAAGGTGATTCAGCGGGTGGTTCTGCCAAACAAGGTCGTGACCGTCGCACTCAGGCGATTTTACCGCTCAAGGGTAAAATCCTCAATGTTGAAAAAGCGCGTTTTGAAAAAATGTTAGGCTCTGCTGAAGTTGGTACTTTAATTACCGCACTTGGTTGCGGTATTGGTAAAGAAGAATATGATATTGGAAAATTACGCTACCACAAGATCGTGATTATGACAGATGCTGATGTTGATGGTGCGCATATTCGAACTTTGCTGTTAACTTTCTTTTATCGTTATTTACCTGAATTGATTGAAAATGGCTATTTGTATATTGCACAACCACCTTTATACAAAATAAAAAAAGGCAAACAAGAACAATATTTAAAAGATGACCAAGAGCTCAATAGTTATTTATTACAAGAAGCGGTGAATGATGCAAACTTATTTACCAATGCACAAGCACCAGCAATTTCGGGTATTGCCTTAGAAACTGCAGTAAAAGATTACTATGAAATAGACAGTATTATTGAGCGTCTATCAAAGAAAATTAATACTGCGCTATTGCGAGCCATTGCCAAGATAAGTCCATTAAAAGATTTAAAAGATACGAAGAAAGTAAGTGCTTGGATCGAGCAATTAGAGCAAATTTTATCGCAAGACTTATCTCCAGCACAAAAACACACGGTTGTTTTTAATTCAGCCACTAATGAAATTGAATATACCTTATCAGCGTATGGCGTAGATACGGATGTTAATAATCTTGGTGAATCATTCTTTGCTTCAACAGATTACACAAGTATTAAAAAGTTTGCACAAGAGATTGAAAGTATAATTACCGACGAATCTTTCGTTGAGAAAAAAGAAAAAACCATCAAGGTAAAAAACTTCACAGAAGTGATTACTTTTTTAATGAATGATGCTAAGAAAGGTCAAAGTTTTCAGCGTTATAAGGGTTTAGGTGAGATGAATCCAGAGCAGTTATGGGAAACTACAATGAACCCAGAAAATAGAATTTTATTAAAGGTTAAGATTGAAGATGCTATTGTAGCAGATGAAGTGTTCTCTACTTTAATGGGTGACGAGGTAGAGCCACGCAGAAACTTCATTGAAGACAATGCACTTTCTGTTGATAATTTAGATTTTTAAACGGAGAAATATATGTCAAAAAAAAATCCTGTAATAGTAGTAACTGGCTCATCAGGTGCTGGTACAACTTTTGTAAAGCGTGCATTTGAGCACATTTTTAACAAAGAAGGTATTACGCCATTAATCGTTGAAGGCGACAGTTACCATAAGTATGACCGCGTTGCAATGAAAAAAGCAGTAGCAGTAGCAGAAGCAGAAGGTAATAAGAACTTATCGCACTTCGGTCCAGATGCAAATGAGTTTGATAAGATTGAGAAAACCTTTAAAGATTATGGCACAACAGGTCAATGTGATCGTCGCTATTATATTCACTCTGATGAAGAGGCTGTTGAGCATAATGCAAGACTAAATTCAAATCTTAATCCTGGTGAATTCACTCCTTGGGAAAAAGTTGGTGCTGGTACAGATTTATTATTCTATGAAGGTCTACATGGTGCAGTTGTTACTGATGGCATTGATATGGCACAATACGGAGACCTAAAAATTGGTGTTGTCCCAAGCGTTAATCTTGAATGGATTCAAAAGATTAGCCGTGATAATGCTGAGCGTGGCTATTCAGCAGAAGACACTGTTGATACAATTTTGCGTAGAATGCCTGATTATATCAATTACATCACACCGCAATTTTCTCAAACAGATATCAACTTTCAACGCATTGCCACTGTAGATACTTCCAATCCTTTTATTACCCGTGATATTCCTACGCCAGACGAGTCTCTTGTGGTGATTCGTTTTAAAGATTTAAACAAAACACCGGTTGATTTTCCTACTGTTAAAAGTATGATTGAAGGTTCATTTATGTCTAGACGCAATACGATTGTAGTGCCAGGTAATAAGATGGGTTTAGCGATGGAAATTATTTTGTACCCAATTATTCATGATTTGATTGGTAATAAGTAATTAAATCCATAATGGTTAAAGACCCTAGTCATTTAGCTGGGGTTTTTTTTATTTAAAAGAAAGTAACAAATGAATACAACACAAACACCTTTAAAACCTAGTTTTATTCAATTTTTCATCTATTGGTTAAAGCTCGGTTTTATTAGTTTTGGCGGACCTGCAGGGCAAATTTCAATGATGCACCAAGAGTTGGTAGAGAAGCGTCGCTGGATTTCTGAGCATCGTTTTTTACATGCGCTAAATTACACCATGATATTACCAGGCCCAGAAGCACAACAACTTGCCACTTATATTGGCTGGTTGATGTTTGGTGTGCGTGGCGGACTTGTAGCTGGCATACTGTTTGTCTTACCCTCTTTGTTTATTTTGATCACATTAACATGGATATATCTGAGTTATGGTAATGTGAGTGCGGTAGCAGGAGTTTTGTATGGTATTAAGCCTGCGGTGACCGCTATTATTTTGTTCGCTGCTTATCGTATTGGCTCTAAAGCCTTATCAAACAATATTCTAAAAGTACTTGCAGTACTTGCATTTGTTGCGATTTTTGCATTGAAAGTGCCTTTCCCTTATATTGTTTTAAGTGCTGCTTTAATTGGCTATATAGGTGCAAAATTTTTACCTGATACTTTTAAGGCGGGCAAGCATCACGGCAACGGCAAAAACAGTTACGGCCCAGCATTGATTGATGACAATATACCTATTCCTGAACATGCTAAATTTAAGTTGTCGCGTTTAATTGGTTTTTGTGTGGTCGGTGTTGTGCTTGGCATTGCAGTGATGAGTTTTTTGGATAATAAAGTCTTGCATGATATGGGTGAGTTCTTTACTAAAGCTACACTTGTTACTTTTGGCGGTGCTTACGCAGTGTTGCCTTATATCTACCAAGGCGGTGTTGAGCAGTATGGTTGGCTGAGTAGCACACAGATGATGGATGGCTTGGCTTTGGGGGAAACCACCCCAGGTCCTCTGATTATGGTAGTGGCATTTGTGGGCTTTGTGGGTGCAACTGTAAAAGAAGTTTTTGGCGCAGATTCGATGCTAATGGCAGGTTTTGCAGGTGCATCGGTGGCTACTTTCTTTACTTTCTTGCCCTCATTTTTGTTTATTTTCTTAGGCGGACCAGGGGTTGAAGCCACGCGTGGAGATTTGAAATTCAGCGCACCGTTATCCGCAGTAACAGCGACTGTGGTGGGTGTGATTGTGAATTTAGCGCTATTTTTTGCCCTTGCTACACTCTATCAAAATAACCAAATTGACTGGATAGCCATCGCTATCACTATCATTGCATTCATTGCATTATTTCGCTTTAAAGTTGGAATTATGAGTGTGATTTTCCTGAGTGGCGTCATAGGGTTGGGTATTGTTTATTTTGGTTAAACAAAATTAACTGATTGTTAGCGTGCTACACTCGAACTAATTCTAACAATGGCTCAAAAGAATACATTGCACCCCGTCTACCAGAGAGCTCCATAGAGACTTTTATTAGACCTGCACTTAACAAACCCTTACTAAAACGCGCAGCATTTTGTGTAGAAAATCCACATTTTTTTGACAAACCGTTATTCTTAAGAATAGGGTTGGCAAAGATAAAATCTAACACTTTGACGCTCCATTTAGAGGATAAAACTTCTGTAAATGGAGTCTTCATTTGCTCATAAAGCCCTGTAATTTTTTCAGCAGTATCTAGATTTCTGAGAGCTTGTTGTTCCACCGCAGTAAAAAAGAAAACACACCAAGAATCCCAATCGTTATTCTTAGAACCCCCCTCATAATATCAACATACAAGTCTTTATTTTATTCCAAATAGGCGCTCATATAAAAATGTGGCTGAGAGATTAAACCCAACGACCATAGCATGAGGGTAATTAGTCGCCCCTTAAAAACCACCCCAAACCAAACCAAAACCCCCCATTTTTCCAACCATCTAAATCAACAAAACTGCTTTTTATCCAGCACCACAAAAAACCTTAGGTATTTTACAAAAAATAAGCCCAGTTTTTGCCAAAACAAAAAAATAGTGGCTATCACCAG
>CAJHWH010000091.1_pt1 | contig 24239 bp, 27 predicted proteins | sample 9196851 | NCBI WGS metagenome assembly CAJHWH01 (sample SAMEA7706180, study PRJEB36976) | symbiont metagenome | biome: Marine hydrothermal vent biome [ENVO:01000030]; feature: Bathymodiolus gill tissue material [ENVO:01001393]; material: Bathymodiolus-dominated oceanic mussel reef... | reverse complement strand
TGAATTCTAGACCAAGAAAATGTTTAGGATTTAAAACACCTTATCAGGTGTTTTTTGAAAGGACGGGTATTGATGCTCGTCAATTGGGAGTGGTGCGTTTATGAGTCGAATTCACCCTATACAATTTCAAAGCGAAGTCCAAGAACAAAAAAAGGTGTGATATGCAGCTTAGTTTTATAGCATAGGTAAATGGTGGAAAAAAGTATGCTAATTACTGCCCATCTAGCGGACACCCTTTAATACTTTCCTTTGTGATAAATTCAAAAATATGCAAAAAAAACCATGCCAAATATTAGCCAAGATATATTTTGTATGATAGGTCATAATCAAAGAAGTGCAACTGTATGGCTTAGTTTATGGGGATTGATTATGCATGGATTAATCTACCTAAAAATGTAGATAATGTTATTGATCTCTATGCAAGTGCTGGGAAAGCAACACATGCAGGTGTACATGGAAACAAATGGAAATTAAATTTTAATTATGCGCTAAAGCCTAGTGTGTCAGTTCAAAGGCATTCATATTTTCCTAGTTTTATATTATTTAACTTCCAATCGCCAATTTGTGTACGAATCAATCTAAGTGTTGGAAAACCAACATGAGCAGTCATGCGTCTAACTTGGCGGTTTTTTCCCTCAGTGATTTTAAGCTCAATCCACGAAGTCGGAATATTCTTGCGTTTGCGTATTGATGGGTTTCTGCTCCAAAGCCAATCAGGCTGTTGAACGACACTTGCCTTGGCAGGTTTAGTCAGTCCATCTTTTAATGCTACGCCTTGGCTCAATTGAGCAATCGCATCATGAGTAACTTTACCGTCTACTTGTACAAGATAGGTTTTTTCCTTATCAAACTTCGGGTTTGAGATTTGGTGTTGCAGTTTGCCATCATCAGTGAGTATTATTAAACCTTCTGAATCTTTATCGAGGCGTCCCGCTGGATAAAAACCTTTTTCATTAATAAAGTTAGATAAGTTTTTCTCATTGCCACTAAACTGACACAGTATTCCGAATGGTTTGTTAAACAAAATAACAGACGCATGATTACCCATAGATTTGCTTAGCACGCTCAATAAAAGCATCAAGTTGTGTATTGGAGATTGAAGTAAAGACAGGAGCGATTACCATATCAACTAGCTTTGAGGCAAAACTAAATTCTAATTCAAGGTTTATTTTGCAAGCATTATCATTTAGTGATGTAAAAATCCAAGCACCGTTTAATTGCTTAAAGGGGCCGTCTTTAAGTTGCATATCAATACGCACATTTGGTGTTAGTGTATTGAGCGTGGTAAAGGTCTGCTTGAATGTATTTTTATTAATACTAACCGAAGCAGTAATTTCTTGCTCGGTTTGATTTAAAATATCAGCAGATGAGCACCAGTTGAGAAACTGTGGATACTTGTCAATCTGATTAACCAGTTGATACATTTGCTCACAGGAATAAGGAACGATGGCACTTTTAGAAATATGATGCACAATATAAGTAATGGATAAGAAAAATAAAAAAACAAATGCAAATACAATTGCCGTTAATAAAAAAGCACGACATGACTATTTTATCGAACAAACACTTGAAGCTGGACTTTCTTTAAAAGGTTGGGAAGTAAAAAGCTTGCGTGACAACAAAGTGCAGATTAAAGAAAGTTATGTTATTTTGAAAAATAACGAGCTATTTTTATTTGGTAGCCATATTTCCCCTTTGAAAAGTGCCTCTACACATGTCAATGCAGACCCAACGCGAACACGAAAACTACTACTACATCGTTTAGAGATTAATCGTATCAAGGATAAAATCAACCAGAAGGGTGCTACTGTCGTGCCCCTTAAGTTGTATTGGTCTAAAGGCAATGTTAAATTGGAAATCGGCGTGGCTAAAGGAAAAAAGGCACATGATAAGCGTCAAGATATCAAAGAAAAAGATTGGAAAAGAGACAAACAAAGGGCGTTAAAAGAAAGCCTCAAGTAAAAAAACACATTTTTTATTAAAAAACATTGACACAATAGGGGTTTTTTGTCTATAATTGCGCACACTAACTGTTGAGATGTTGAGTGTGTGTCATTGTTTTCATCTCCTATCTGGTAAAGACTTTTAGTATTTTTTAATAAAAACCTCTCAAGGAGATAAACATGAATAAATCTGAATTAATTGATGCAATTGCATCAACAGCAAACCTTTCTAAAGCAGACGCGGCTCGCGCACTAAATGCTACAACTGAAGCTATTTCTGGCGCTATGTCTAAAGGCGACGGCGTACAGTTAACTGGCTTTGGTTCTTTTGTTGTTAGAGACCGTGCTGCTCGCACAGGCCGTAACCCACAAACTGGTGCAACTATCCAAATCGCTGCATCTAAAGTGGCTGCATTTAAAGCAGGTAAGGCACTTAAGGATGCTGTAAACGGTTAATATTTAACCATTTGCAGAATAAAAGCACCTTCGGGTGCTTTTTTTTGTTATGCCAAACAACAAACAAAACCTTTTAAATCTTAATCAGACAGCATTGACCAAGTTTTTCGAAACTTTAGGAGAGAGACCTTATCGCGTTAAACAACTGATGCAGTGGATTTATAAATATCATGAGTTTGATTTTGATAAGATGTTAAATTTAAGTAAAAAATTAAGAGAACAACTTAATGGGGTTGCTTGTATTGAACTTCCTGAAGTAGTGAAACAAAGTCATGCGCTAGATGGTGTGATTAAGTGGGTGATTGACACAGGTAAAGATAATTTCATAGAGACGGTATATATTCCTGAAAAAGACAGAGGTACACTATGTATTTCGTCACAAGTAGGTTGTTCATTGGCGTGCACTTTCTGCTCTACGGGTATGCAAGGTTTCAATCGTAACCTGACAACAGCAGAAATTATCGCTCAGGTGATGATTGCCAAGCAGTATTTAAGTGACAAAGATAGGCGTATTTCTAATGTGGTTTTTATGGGGATGGGAGAGCCTTTGTTGAACGAGCAAGCGGTGTACTCGGCATGTGATTTGTTGCTGGATGATTTAGCGTTTGGGCTTTCTAGACGCAAAGTGACCATTTCAACTTCAGGTGTGGTGCCAGCACTATTGAGAATGGCAGATAGAACGCCGGTGAGTTTGGCAATTTCATTACATGCGCCGGACGATCTTTTGCGTGATGAGTTGGTACCCATTAACCAAAAATACCCCATTAAAGAGCTGATATCAGCTTGTAAAAATTACTTAAATGCAGGCACACAAGAGCGCCATATTTTGTTTGAGTATGTGATGTTAGATGGGGTAAATGATAGCACTGTTCAGGCTAAAAAATTAGCATTATTATTAAAAGGAATCTCAGCCAAGGTAAATTTAATTCCTTTTAACCCTTTTCCAGAAACTCAATATAAGACTTCAAAAAAGGTTACAATTGCATCATTTCAGGATGTTTTATTTGACAATGGTATTCGCACTACCACCAGACGCACGCGTGGTGAGGATATAGACGGTGCTTGCGGGCAATTGGCCGGTAAAGTTGTTGATAAGACTAAACGCACAAGAGGTATGACATGATAGGTATGGAAGGCATTGAATATCACCCCGGGCAAAGAAAAAAAAGTGGGGGTTTTAAGTTATGGATGTTGCTAGTTATATTTGTTGTTGTTGTTGTTTATTTTTTGAGCGATGAGCAAATACCAAAAAAATTAAACACAGGCCTGATTGTTGTTAAAGAGTCAGAGCCTGATGTAGTTAAAATTGTCTCTATCCCTGTTAATATTGAAACTACCACAAGCAATCCAAGATCAGAAGAGCCTAAGATGCTAGAAAGTTTGGATGAGCTAAATGAGTTTTATAAAAAACAGCAATGAAATCTACCCACAGTATCAAAAGAAGAAAATCTAAGCAAATCTTTGTTGGTAATGTTGCCATTGGTGGCAATGCACCCATTTCTGTGCAGAGTATGACCAATACTGACACACATGATGTTAAGGCAACCGTTGCACAAATACAAGCCATTCAAAATGCAGGTGCTGATTTAGTGCGCGTCTCTGTGCCAACAATGGATGCGGCAGAAGCCTTTAAAGAAATAAAAAAGCAAGTTAGTATTCCGCTCATTACCGACATTCATTTTGATTACAAAATTGCACTTAAAGTTGCTCAATATGGTGCTGATTGTCTGCGTATTAACCCAGGTAATATCGGACGAGAAGACAGAGTAAAAGAAGTAGTGGCATCAGCCAAAGACCACGGAATTCCCATTCGTATTGGTGTTAATGCAGGCTCCTTGGAGAAAGACTTACAGAAGAAATACACCGAGCCTACTCCTGAAGCCATGGTGGAAAGTGCATTTAGGCATATCGATATTTTAGATAAACTGAGTTTTGATAATTATAAAATATCACTCAAGGCCAGTGAAGTATTTATGACAGTTTTTGCTTATAAACAATTAGCAGCACAAATTGACAACCCCTTGCATTTAGGTATTACTGAGGCAGGATCACTCAGAGCAGGCTCAGTAAAGTCTTCTATTGGCTTGGGCTTGCTTCTTGCAGAAGGTATTGGTGATACTATCCGTGTTTCTCTTGCTTCTGATCCAGTAGATGAAATCAAGGTAGGATTTGATATCTTAAAGTCACTTGGTTTACGACAAAAAGGCGTTAATTTGATTGCCTGCCCATCTTGCTCACGACAAAAGTTTGATGTGATTAAGGTGGTGAATGAATTAGAAGCGCGCCTAGAAGATGTTAATGAGCCAATTGATGTAGCAGTGATTGGTTGTGTGGTTAACGGACCAGGTGAAGCCAAAGCGGTATCGGTTGGGTTGACAGGTGGCGATCCTAATCTAATGTATATTGATGGTTTAACACACTCTAAAGTAAGCAATGAAGATTTGGTTGAGCAGTTAGAGATGCAAATCAGACGAAAATTAACCTCTTCTTAATCTTTTGTAGGCTTTTAGTCGATAAGTAAGTTGAACGGCAAAATAACCAAGTGTTGAGCTAACAATAGACAATATCAGGCAACCGAGTAAGAAAGGTTGCCAAATCGTACCAAACACTTGCCATACATATTCTAATGACATGACAAAGTCTTTTTCTATACTGACATCTAAAATCCAAGCACCAAGTTTATAACAGCCATAAAAAATTGGTGGCATGGTAATAGGATTAGTAATCCACACTAAAGCGATTGATACTGGCAAGTTAGCAGCAAAAATAACAGCACTTGGCGCCGCTAAAAGCATTTGAAAAGGCACGGGAATAAAAGCACAAAACAAACCCACAGCAAAAGCTTTAGAAATAGATTTTCTATTAAAATTCCATAGACTTGAATGGTGTAAATGCTTACCAAGCCATCCTAAGTGTTTGTGATTTTTTAATTCGTTTGGATTAGGGCTATAGTGTTTTAGGAATTTTTTCATGATTTTGCGACATTAATAATACCCTGTGCTGTTAGTTTATATTGTTGATACAATTCTTCTTGCGAGCCTTGTTCAGTAAAGTTATCGGGTAAGCCTAAAATTTGCAAAGGTGTGGTGATTTTTTGCTGATGTAGATACTCACTAATAGCACTACCTCCACCACCTGATATAGCATTATCTTCAATGGAAATCAACTGCTGGTGTGCGTTTGCTATTTTACTAATAAGTGGCTCGTCTAATGGTTTTACAAAGCGCATATCAATCACACTTGCCCCAAGCTTCTTGCCTGCTTCTAAGGCAGCTTCAACTCTATTACCATAAGCAAAAATAGCGATTTTCTCACCTTTTAACAAAACATTACCTTTGCCAATTTCTATTGTGTCTTGAGTCTCATATTTCGCTATATTTGCCACACCTCGTGGATAACGAATACAAACAGGTGACTTCATTTTAAAGGCGGTATTGAGCATTTGATACAGCTCTAAACCATTGCTTGGTGCCATAATGGTTAGATTTGGAATGCACCTTAAAAAACTTAAATCAAAACACCCTGCATGAGTAGCACCATCGCTACCCACCAAACCTGCACGGTCAATGGCAAAAATAACATTGAGATTTTGCAGGGCAATATCATGAATAAGTTGGTCGTAACCACGCTGCAAAAAGGTCGAATAAATAGCAACAATAGGTTTTAACCCTTGCGTGGCTAAGCCACCTGCAAAAGTAACGGCGTGTTGTTCGGCAATGCTCACATCAAAATACCGATCAGGGTAGTTTGCTTCAAACTCACTCATGCCAGAGCCAGTACACATTGCAGGGGTGATGGCTATTAAATCTTTATTGTTGCTGGCGGTGTTGATTAACCAGCGTCCAAAAACATGACTATAACTGTCTAGTGTGCTTGAACCATCAGAGGCAGGTGCGATACCATGAAACTTACAAGGGTCATTTTCTGCACTATCTAAGCCATAGCCTTTTTTGGTAATTAAGTGAAGTAATCTAGGTTTATTTTGTGCTTTTAAGTTTTGCAAAGTTTTGATTAAGGTAGGTAAATCGTGTCCATCAATTGGCCCGTAATATTCTAAGCCTAATTCTTCAAACAAAGTGCTGGGTAAAACCATGCCTTTAAGATGCTCTTCTGAGCGTTTGGCGAAGTTGTGCATGCGTGGCATTTTCTCTAAGAAACCCAGTGATTTGTTTTTCATCGTTGAATACATCTTGCCAGAGATGAGTTTGGTTAGATATTTATTCATGGCACCGACATTTTTTGAGATGCTCATATCATTATCATTGAGAATAATTAGCAAATCTGCCTCACTATCACCTGCATGGTTGAGTGCTTCGAACGACATACCACCAGTGAGCGCACCATCGCCAATCACGGCAATAGATTTGCCATCATCGTGGTTAATGCCATTGGCAATTGCAATGCCTAAAGCGGCACTAATTGAAGTTGACGAATGTCCAGCGCCAAAACTGTCGTGTTCGCTTTCTTGCCTTTTGGTAAATCCAGATAGGCCATTTTTTTGACGCAGAGTATGCATTCTGTCCTTACGCCCTGTGAGGATTTTGTGTGTATAAGCTTGATGTCCAACATCAAACACAACGCTGTCTTTCGGTGTGTCAAATACATAATGTAGGGCAATCGACATTTCAATTGTGCCCAAATTAGATGCAAGATGCCCACCGGTTTTTTGTACATTGTCAATTAAAAATGCACGGATTTCATCCGCTAAAGACTGTAACTCATCTAAATCAAGTTGCTTAATATCTGTTGGTGAATGAATTGAGTTGAGCATAGAATCCTTATTTTACATTTCAAATGGTAAAATAACGCAATTTGTTTTGGGATTTTTGCATGTTTACCGTTTGTGCCTTATATCAATTTGTTCGTCTTGATGATTTTGAAGTGTTTCGCAAACCTTTGCGTGCATTGATAGACGATTTGGAAATCAAAGGCACCCTTCTTTTGGCGTTAGAAGGTTTGAATGGTACAGTTGCTGGTACACAAGAGGCAATTGATATATTTCTTAAATTTCTTGAAGATGATGGGCGTTTTAACAACTTAGAGATTAAATTTTCTTATAGTAAAAACTTACCGTTTAAGCGACTTAAAGTTAAACTTAAAAAAGAAATTGTCACGCTGGGTGTGCAACACATTGATCCGCTTGCTTCAGTCGGTACTTATGTTAAACCCAAAGATTGGAATGCATTGATTAGTGATCCTGATGTGTTGTTGATTGATACTCGCAATGATTACGAGTATGGTATCGGTAGTTTTCAAGGTGCGATTAATCCAAATACGGAGACTTTTAGAGAATTCCCCGCTTATACCAAAGAACATTTAGAGCAATATCGTGATAGGAAAGTGGCAATGTTTTGCACGGGTGGTATTCGTTGTGAGAAGTCAACCGCTTATCTAAAATCACAAGGCTTTAAAGAAGTTTATCATTTACAAGGCGGTGTTTTGAAATACTTAGAAGAGGTTGATAAAGCTCAGAGTATGTGGGATGGCGAGTGTTTTGTATTTGATGAGCGTGTTGCGGTTAAGCATAATTTAGAGCAAGGGCAATATGACCAATGCCACGCCTGTCGCTATCCGATTGCCGATGTTGATAAGCAACACAGACATTACGAAAAAGGCGTTTCTTGTCCACGCTGTTTTGGTACACGCTCTATAGAACAACTCAATCGTTATAAAGAAAGACAACGCCAGATTGAGTTAGCAAAGATGCGTGGCGAAGAGCATATTGGCGATAATGCGGCGCAGATAATTAATGCCAAAGCGAAAAAGAAAACCAAAAATTAGGCGTAAAAATAATATGTTTATTCGTAGCGATATTCCCAAACTCAAGCAAGATTTAACCATTCAAACCAATTTATTGAGCCACGATTTAACGCTTAAAACACGCTGGGGTGTGTTTTCACCTCGTTCGATTGATGATGGTACGCTACTACTTATGAAATATTTGAAAGTGGGTGAGGTAGATAAGTGTCTAGACCTTGGCTGTGGCTATGGGCCAATTGGCTTGGCAGTGGCTAAATCTTGCCCAAAGGGTGAAGTGCATATGGTGGATAAGGATTTTATTGCGGTTGAATTATCCAACACCAATGCTAAACTCAATCATATTGATAACACTAAAGCCTATTTGTCAGATGCGTTTTTGAGTGTCAATAAAGATAATTATTTTGACCAAATCATCTCTAATGTGCCCGCTAAAGTCGGCAGAGAACAGTTGAGTATTATTTTGTATGATGCTTTTGATGCACTCAAGCCAGGCGGTAGGATTACTTTTGTTACTATTAATGGCTTACGACATTTTATTAAAGATAATTTTAAATCTGTTTTTGGTAATTACAAAAAACTCAAGCAAGGGCAGAAGTACACAATTTCTCAAGCAGTAAAAGAGTAAAATACTCAGGTATTAAATATTAAGGAGATAGACATGGATGCAATAGAAAGAATTCAAAAGCAAGTAGACAGTGCCGCAATCGTTTTATATATGAAAGGCACACCACAATTCCCACAATGTGGTTTTTCAGCCACCGCTGCAAAAACACTGGCATCAACAGGTGTTGAATTTGCCTATGTGAACATTTTTGAGGATCAGGAAGTGATGCAAAATTTACCTGCTTTTGCCGATTGGCCAACCTTCCCACAAATCTATATGAACGGCGAACTTGTTGGCGGTGGTGATATTATTGTGGAAATGGCAGAAATGGGTACCTTAAAAGCTGCCATGCAAGAAGCCACGGATAAATTTACCAATTAATAGTTAATGGGGCAGTGTTGTGACAGCAACTGTAGTTTAGACAGCAATAAAAAAAATCAGCGCACCAGTCTAAGGTGGGTATTTGCCATCAATGTCACTATGTTTTTTGTCATTGGATTGGCAGCCATACAAGGCAACACCAGTGCATTATTGACAGACAGTTTGGACAACTTTGGTGATAGTGTTACTTATGCACTGAGTTTGTATGCACTGGCTCAAGGGGCAATCTTCAAAGCCAAAGTTGCTTATTTTAAAGGTATTTTAATCCTTCTCAGTGCACTGTTTATCATTGGACAAGTGGGCTACAAATTCTTTGTGCCCAGACTGCCTGTTTTCGAGATAATGAGTGTTTTTAGCTTATTAGGGCTAGTGGCAAACAGCCTTTGCTTGTTAATATTGTGGCGCCATCGAAACGAAGATATTAATATGACTTCGGTTTGGGAGTGCTCTAAAAACGACATTATGGTTAATTTATCAGTATTAATAACCTCAGGGGCAGTTTGGCTAACGGATTCTGGCTATCCCGATAGTGTAGTTGCCATTATATTATCAGGATTTTTATTGCGCTCTGCGTGGCGGATTATTGCCTTATCAAAGGCAGAATTAAGTCAGTAATTATTTCAATTAGCAATCAAGTTGTCTATAAATTATGCAGTTTCTGAGTATTGTCTTGGAGCCAAATATCCGCTTGCTTGCGTGTTGAAATCATACTGTCCAGTAGCTGATAAAAGTCTTTGCTGTGATTTTTGTGTGCTATGTGTGTTAATTCGTGGGCGATAACGGCATCAATAACCCACATGGGCGCCATCATTAGTAAGTAGTTAAGGTTGATATTATTTTGACTAGAGCAAGAACCCCAGCGTGTTTTTTGTGCTTTGAAGCGCACTTGGTTAAAGATTAAATTGTGTTTTTGACTGTAATATTCAAGCCTAGGTAGGGCGATTTTGATAAATTCTTTTTTGTAAAACCAATGGAAAGCGGCTGCGGCATCATAGATTGTGCTTAAGTAAAATTTTTTATTGTTTAAGCGTACAGGCACCTCAGTATTGTCTAATTTTAAAGGGTATGAGCAACCTAAAAATAAAAAATATTCCCCCGCCTGATAGTTGATTTTATCGGGTTTTGTTGCCCGTATCTGTGTTTGCTTGGTTTCAATCCAGAGCTGTTTTTCACAAATGAAACTTTCAATTTTTTTGACACTTAAGTGCATGGGCGCACGCACTGATAAGGCGCCGTCTTTATCAATTTGTAAAGACAGTGTTTTTCGTTTTGAGCGAATTAATTTATATTCAACCAACCCAAGTCCTAGCATTTTCAAACATTTTTATCCATGGGCTGCGCTCATCCCAATCTTTTGGGTAGTGTGAGTTTTGCACTGCTCTAATAACACGCTCTGGATGTGGCATCATAATAGTTACTCGCCCAGAGTCGTTGTTAACCCCTGCTACTGCATTGTCAGAGCCATTAGGGTTGTGTGGGTAGGATTGTGTTGGGTTGGTGTTGTGGTCAACATATTGCAAAGCGATGTTGTTTGATTGTTCACCTGTAAAAATAGCGCGACCTTCACCATGTGCAATGGCAATTGGCATGACTGAGTCTTGCATACCATCTAAAAAGATTGAATTACTTTTGCCGATTTTCACCGAAGAGAAGCGGGCTTCAAATTGTTCGGAGGTATTGCGTTTAAAAGTGGGGAAATGCGCACTACCAGGAATGATTTCACCTAATTGAGAGAGCATTTGACAACCATTACAAACCCCCAAAGCAAAGCTCTCATTACGATTAAAAAAGGCTTCAAACTCCTCTTTAGCGCGCGGATTATAAAGAATAGAACTCGCCCAACCACGCCCAGCACCCAGCACATCGCCATACGAAAAACCACCGCAAGCCACCAAGCCACTAAACTCAGATAACGAAAGACGGTTTTGTAAAATATCACTCATATGCACATCAACGGCTTCAAAACCTGCCTTGTCAAAAGATACTGCCATTTCAATATGCCCATTCACGCCTTGCTCACGCAAAATAGCAACTTTAGGTCTATGGGTTAGAATAGCTGGCACTTGATTGACATCAAAACTTAGCTGTGTTTGCAACCCTGGGGTGTCTTGTACTATTGCGTCAAATTCTTCTTTGGCACACTTAGGGTTGTCTCTAAGTTTGGCAATCTCGTAGGAGGTTTTGCTCCACAGTTGTTGTAGTACACTGCGTTTTTTACTGAAGTTACCAATATTAATGGTATCAGTATTATTGATTGTGGCAATGGCATGTATGCAGTTTGCTAATCCAGCTTTAGACAAGGCGTTTATCACCGACACTTTGTTGGCGTTACTTACCTGAATAACACAGCCTAATTCTTCATTAAATAATGCATTGATATCGTCATTTATAATATCTAAACCGCAGTGAGAGGCAAATGCCATTTCCAGTAGCGTGGTGATAACACCACCATCGCTGCGGTCATGGTAGGCACTGATTAAATCGTCTTTATTAAGTTGGTTTATGGTGGTAAAAAAGTTTTTAAAGAGTGTTGAATCATCAAGATTGGGTGCATCAACACCGATTTGATTATAGACTTGCGCTAAGCACGAGCCACCCAGTCGATTTTGACCTTTGCCTAAATCAATCAGTAGCAACTCACCCTCTATGGAGGTATCCAATAGCGGGGTGATTTGTATGCGAACATCCGATGTTTTAGAAAATGCCGTAATGACAAGGGACAGTGGCGCGGTTACTGACTTGTCTTGTCCATTTTCTTGCCAAGTACTTTTCATACTCATGGAGTCTTTACCTACGGGTACGCTCAAGCCTAACTCTGGACATAAGTCCATACCCACTGCTGTTACTGCTTCAAATAATTTAGCATCCTCACCCACATGACCACTGGCACTCATCCAGTTGGCACTTAGGCTAATATGGGCAATGTCTTGTATATAACCACCCAACATATTGGTGAGTGCTTCACCAATTGTCATTCTGGCAGCGGCATTCGCATCACATAATGCGAGCGGTGCTCGCTCACCCAAAGACATAATTTCACCTTTGTAGCCTGTGTAATCAGAAGTAGAAATAGCGCAATCTGCCACGGGTACTTGCCACGGCCCAACAAATTGGTCGCGTGCCACCATGCCTGTGACACTTCTATCGCCAATCGTGATGAGAAAGTTTTTGCTGGCAACACTTGGTAGTTGTAATATTCTAATGATCGCTTCGTCTAACTCAATAGTGCCTGTATCTAAGGCATTAAGGTTAATGGCTTGTGTCGTTGCATTAATCGTTGTTTTTGGTGGATTGCCAAGTAGCACTGCCATTGGTATTTGAATGGGGTTATTATTAAATAATTCATCACTTAAAATCAATTCTTGTTCTTTGGTTGCCTCGCCCAATACTGCAAATGGAGCTCGTTCACGCTCGCAAAGTGCGCTGAATAATTCAAGGCTTTCATCGCTAATTGCAAGCACATAACGCTCTTGTGACTCATTACACCAAACCTCTAATGGCGACATTTGCTTGTCATCGTTTGGAATATTACGCAGTTTAAATCGCCCCCCTTTGCCTGCGTCATTGACCAATTCAGGCAATCCATTGGATAGCCCACCCGCACCGATATCGTGAATAGAGATGATTGGATTTTTATCACCTAAATTAGTGCAACGATCAATCACCTCTTGTGCGCGTCTTTCCATCTCTGGATTAGCGCGTTGTACTGAGGCAAAATCTAGGTCTTCGTTTTGTTCACCGCTGTTAATACTGGAAGCAGCGCCACCGCCTAAGCCGATTAACATTGCAGGGCCACCTAGAACGATAATTTTGCTGCCTACAGGGATATTGCCTTTTTCAATATGTTGCGCTTGAATGTGCCCCAAACCACCTGCCAGCATAATAGGCTTGTGATAACCACGCACATCACCATTTGGTGTTGCTTGCTCATAAGTCCTAAAATAGCCCAATATATTTGGACGACCAAATTCATTGTTAAAGCTCGCAGCACCAATTGGACCTTCAAGCATAATATCAAGTGCTGAGACAATTTGATTGGGTTTGCCATAATCCACTTCCCACGGTTGCTGTGCACCGTTAATTTTAAGGTTGGAAACACTAAATCCACACAAGCCCACTTTTGGTTTTGACCCCTGACCCGTTGCCCCTTCATCACGAATCTCTCCACCAGAGCCTGTCGCTGCCCCTGGATGCGGGGCAATAGCGGTAGGGTGGTTGTGTGTTTCTACTTTAATTAAAATCGCTCTATGTTCGTTAGAACTAACATACTTGCCATTTTCATCAGCATAAAAACGCTCACCTTCATAGCCTTCCATTACCGCTGAGTTGTCTGAATACACACTGAGCAAGCCTTCAGGGTGTTGATGATAAGTGTTGCGAATCATGGCAAATAGGCTTTTTGCTTGTTCAACCCCATCAATCGTCCAGTCTGCATTGAAAATTTTATGGCGACAATGCTCAGAGTTTGCTTGTGCAAACATCATCAATTCCACATCGGTTGGATTGCGTTTTAATTTTGTAAAATTATCGACCAAGTAATCAATCTCACCATCAGACAGTGCCAAGCCTAAGATGGTATTGGCATACGCTAGTGCAGATTTACCCTTTGATAAAATATCAACACACTCAAAAGGGCGTGGCTCAAAGTCATCAAAAATACTGTGTGCTTCATCAATAAAGGGCAACTCAGACTCTGTCATCTTATCCATAATCACCAACAGAACTGCTTTTTTATCCGTGATGGCCTTATCAAAATGATAGATAATACCGCGTTCAATGCGTGATATGCTGGTTAACCCACACAAGTGCAAAATATCACTGGCCTTAGATGACCAAGGCGAGATAGTGCCAAGGCGTGGAATGATAATAATTTGTGATTTTGTGTTAAATTCAACGCTTTGCTCATAACTGAGTAAGGCCTCTAAAGTTGTGGTTTCATTTTCGTTAAGTTTGTGCTCACAATGCGCAAAATGTACAAACTCCGTGCCAATTAATTCAACGCCTACTTTAGAGAGTTTTTGGTTAAGTGCGTTTTGTTTAAACTGGCTCAGAGCTTGGATGTGTTGAATGGCTTTAATCATGGTATTTTTCATCATTTAAAATATTTTTTGTTTAGGTTTTGTTCTTGTTGTATTTTGCACTTTCGGTAACTTTTTTGGCATTTTGTAGTTGCTCTAATTTATCCCAGTCTTTATTAGTAATTGCTTGGATTTCTTCACTGTCTTCTGAATTTTTTTCTATAAATTCTGGCGCTCCATATTCTCTCTCTTTACCTTTATTTTCTTTAATAATTTTTTGCATTCGTTGATACCAAGAATCATCTAAGTAAGGTTTGGCGTTTTCAATAGCTTTGATTGCTTCATTATTGATTTCACCACTTAACACCAAGCTGGGTGTGGTGTCAAATTTTGCTTCCGAAAAAAGCGCCCCCTGACACTGTGCACCCATAAAAACCGCCCCCTGACACTGCGCACTAGCAAAGCTCGCCCCCTGACACTGCGCATTACCAAATCTCACCCCCTGACACTGCGCATTATCAAAGTTCGCCCCTTGACACTGCGCATCCGAAAAAACCGCATCCTGACACTGCGCAAACCCAAAATCCGCCCTCTGGCACTGCGCCTTCCTAAAATCTGCCCCCATAAGATAAGCGTGCGACAAATCTGCCTTAGGAAATTCTGTCGCTCTTGCAAAATCTTGTGTATACAAGCTGTGTTTGTTCTCTTTAAATAAAAGATTGATAGTGGTTCGGATTTCATTTGATGGGCGTTTATTGTGTTTTTGTTGATATTCTTCTTCATTGGTTTTTGAACGAATATGTGAGTAGAGAATTTGTGCAATTTGTTTGCGATATTTTTCCTCCTCCCTTGCTAATTCATGCAGGGCATAAATTGCCCCTGTGCGCGCTGATGTTTCGCTTGAACCTAGTAAACCAATAGCTGAATTAAAGCGCTCATCTATTCGCTGGTTAATTTGAATGTTAATTTGTTCTTGTTGCTTTTTTAAGCGTTGATAAAAGAAATATAAACCAATTATTGCAATTAAACCACTACCAATAGATGTGTAGGTTATTTTATCTGTATCAAATAAGTTGGCGCCGTGTAAAACAGCAATAGTAAAAATAACACAGAATGCTATTGCATAAAACACAAGAACATGCGTAAAATCTTGGAAAATTGTTTGCCCGTTGCTTTTTGGCGAACGCATTGTTATAACATTTGAAATAATAAGCAATATTGTTACAACGGCAATAATAATGTTAAGTTTTCGAGGTAGGTTGAATACATCTTGAAATAGATAAAAGACTAGGCCTAATATCAATAAAGCCATAATTACTCTTGCACTAGATCTAGAATAAGTTGCTTCTTTTTTCATGAATTTTTTTTTTACTGTCGAGAATGCCTCTCATTTTTTTGACCAAGACACTGCCACCTAAAAATAATTTAATTGATTTTGCCTGAAAATAAAGAGTCACAACTGCGCCATTACTTCATCAGAAATATCTGCATTGTGATACACTTCCTGCGTGTCGTCTAGGTCTTCTAGGCGCTCAATCAGTTTCATGAATTTTTCTGCATCACCAAGGTTAAGCTCAACACGGTTAGCAGGCTCCATGGTTATCTCAGCATGACTGGATTCAAGCCCACTATCTGCCAGTGCATCTTTCACAGTGAAAAAATCCTCAGGCGTGGTAACCACATCAATTGAGCTGTCTTCGTTGCTAATCACATCTTGTGCGCCTGCATCTAGTGCGACTTCCATAATTTGATCTTCATCACCAGAGGAAAAACTAATAAAACCTTGCTTGTTGAACAAATAAGCCACCGAACCATCAGTGCCTAAGTTGCCACCATGCTTAGAGAATGCGTGACGCACATCCGCCACAGTGCGGTTGCGATTGTCTGTGAGTGTGTCGACCATAATCGCTGTACCACCCAGCCCGTAACCTTCGTAACGCACTTCCTCATAGTTATCACCGTCAAGGTCACCACTGCCTCGTTTGACTGCATTTTCAATGGTGTCGCGCTTCATATTGGCAGCTAAAGCCTTATCAATCACCATTCTAAGAGATGGATTGTTTTCTATTACGCCACCGCCTGCTTTGGCGGCAATGACAATTTCTTTGATTAATTTGGTAAAAATCTTACCGCGTTTAGCGTCTTGAGCGCCTTTTCGGTGTTGGATGTTGTGCCATTTACTGTGTCCTGCCATTTTATTTCTCCGTAAAATCTAGTAATTTTTGTATTGAATGTTGTGCTTGTTGCGAGGTATTTTTGTCAATTTTAATCTCGTTTTCACCCGTTTGTAAAACACTTAATAATTTTTCTAAACTGTTCATTGCCATCCACTCACAATGTGCGCACGATTCACAATCTGCACCTTCCCCCATAGTTGGCGCTTCAAGCAGTGTTTTACTGGGTGCAACTTGATGCATTTTATGAAAAATACCATTGTCAGTTGCCACAATAAAAGTTTGTTCGTCTCTGTCTTTAACAGCGTTAATGAGTGCGGTGGTTGAGCCTACCACATCAGCCAATTCTACGACTGCTTGTGGTGATTCTGGATGCACTAAGATGCAAGCCTCAGGGTGTTTGACCTTAAGTGCGCTTAAAGCATCTGCTTTAAATCTCTCATGTACCACGCAAGCACCTTGCCAAAGTAGCATGTCAGCATCAGTTTTATTTTGCACATAACGCCCTAAATGTTTGTCAGGTGCCCAGAGGATTTTTTCACCATTTTCATGTAAGTGTTTTATGACTGTGAGTGCACTACCAGAAGTGACCACCCAATCAGCGCGCGCCTTAACAGCAGCCGAGGTGTTGGCATATACCACCACTTTTCTATCAGGGTGTGCATCACAAAATTTGGAAAATTCTTCAATCGGGCAATCTTCATCTAACGAGCAAGTGGCTTGTTCATCAAGTACTAGAACCCTTTTTTCAGGAGAGAGGATCTTAGCGGTCTCCCCCATAAATTTAACCCCTGCAACAATAATGGTATCTGCATCACAGTTCTGTCCAAATCGTGCCATCTCTAAACTGTCTGAAACAATGCCACCTGTCTCTTGTGCTAAATCTTGTAAATCACCACTCACATAGTAGTGTGCTACTAATATGGCGTTTTTTTGTTTTAAGAGTTGTTTTATTTGCGTTATCATTTTAGCAAGGTAGGTTTTTATTTATTTTTTTAATAAATTGCTCTCTAAAGAAATCAATATCATTGGTAAGAATGTCGTCAAAATACATACCTTTGTACTGTTGTAAGTCAAATCGAATTCTTGCGTTATGTCTAACTCTATGGTGTATTTCTTTCTTGTATACGACGCAAAAATAAGTTGATAATCTTTAAGCTGTAAATCTAATTCTATAAAAATAGCTGATAAAACTTGATGTCCGTTTCTAAGTTTTCTTTTAATATTTGGTACATTGATTCTATTAAAAAATGAATTTTTAAATTCTACGCAATATATTTTATTTTTTTTAAAAATAAGGGTATCAGGTGAAGCGGGAGTAGGCTTGTCACTTCTATTTTTAACGATTTTATCAAAGTTATAGCATTGATGCGTTGTATTCTGACATAAAGACTGCTGGTTTATGTCATCATAGCTCAGTTCTTTAAAGTTTTCTAAATATTGTGAATATTTGGCTTGAAACTTGTCTTCTACACTCATTATAATTTTTCTGCATCCATCTCATCGAAAACAGAGAAGGGCTCTGAGAGTTTGGACGCTATTTCTGACAAAGTTTTGTTATTGTTTTTTGATTTAATAACCTCTTCTTTGGCTAAGTAAAAATGTGTTTTTTCTTCTATTTTGTATTTTTCAGCATATCTTTCTAAGGCTTCCACCATATAAGGGCTGTGTGTTGTTACCAAAATATTCCTATTATTTTGAACCAAAAGTGTGATAATTTCGGCGTATTTTAGCTGCCAATTTGGATGTAAGTGCACCTCTGGTTCATCCAAAACTACCAAAGTCCTTGCTTTGATAAAATCTCCTGATAACAACATTTGCAATATGCCAAATGATTTAATACCATTAGCAACATTTAAAATATTATGTTGTTCGTCATCTTTAAAATAAACAAATTCACTTTGATCGTTTTGATATTTTATGTTTCCATTAATAATTGCTGATATTTTTTTGTATAAATCATCATTTTCTAAAAATAACGCTGCCTCATACCCAGATTCTCTTAATTTAACCTCTAAGTCCTTAATATGAAAAGCTATGTTTGCTCTGCCTAAATATCGCCCTCTATTTTTTCGTTTTTCAAATAATGACTTAGAATTTCTAATAGAATCGCTAAAATTTAAAATCATTGGTGTTTCTATAATAATGCTATCATTAAAATAAAATTCATCTTTGGGGTCAAACTTTGTAACTTTGTTTTGATTTAACTCTATATTTAAAATTTCATTATTTCCTTCAATAATTTTTATAGTTGATTTATTTGATCTTTTATTGCTAATCTCACCTTTGAATTCCGAGTAGATTAATTTTGTAAAGGCTCTTTTAATGGCAGAGTTTGTATCGTCGTCTCGTTCAACAATATTTTGTAAATTAGTAAATAATTCCTTAATTTTATCGTTATAAATATCTTCTCTTTTTAAGTATTCTATTCTGCTGTTTATCGCCTCAATGCCATTATCATTGACTTCATCTATAAAATAGAGTGGGTAAAATAATTTTTTTGATTCTTTTAATCTGAATTTTTCATTTCTAAATACATCTTTCTTAATAGAAAAATAAATATGTTCTACCGCTTCTTTAATATCGTTTTCTTTGCCCTCCTTTATTTCATCTTTGTATTTTCCAATCGCCTTAGTAATAGAAAACATCAATTTACCAACAGTACTTTTGCCACTATCGTTTTCACCAGCAATAACGGTCAAACCAGATAATTCAATATCTGCCTCTTCAATAACACCAATGTTTTTTATTGTCAGTTTCATTTTTTTATTATAAGTATTTTTTACTTATGCTGGAGGTTTGTCTAATCTTTTTTAGGCAAACTTACCTTAACACTTAACTCTCTTAGCACCTTATTTGGCACGGGTGCAGGAGCGTTGGTTAACAGGCAAGCTGCTGTTTGGGTCTTAGGAAAAGCGATTACATCACGAATAGAATCGCAGTGCGCCATAATCATGACCAAACGGTCTAGGCCGAATGCCATACCACCATGTGGCGGGCAACCGTATTCAAGTGCATTAAGCAAAAAGCCAAATTTGTCTTGTGCTTCTTCATCGCTAATGCCCAATAATTTTAATACGGTTTGTTGCATTTCAACTTGGTGAATACGAATTGAGCCACCACCGACTTCGGAGCCGTTAATGACCAAGTCATAAGCACGAGATAGGGCGGTAGTGGCGGTGGACTCTAAAGTGGTAGCATCAACACTTGGCGCAGTGAATGGATGATGAATAGCGCTTAAAGAGCCATCATCATTGGTATCAAACATAGGGAAGTCAACCACCCAAATCGGCGCCCATTTATCAGTGTAGATATCCAAATCTTTGGCAATTTTTTCACGCAAATTACCCAAGGCCTCATTCACAATTTTTATTTTATCTGCACCGAAGAAAATAATATCGCCTGTTTTTGCATCAACTTTATCAATAATGTTTTGTGTGACTTCTGCCCCTAAGAATTTTAAAATTGGTGAGGCTGGGCCATCGTCATTCATCTTAATATAAGCCAAACCTTTGGCGCCATAAATACTAACAAATTTAGTGTAATTATCAATTTGCTTGCGTGAGATAGTGGCGCCGTTAGGTATTTTCATTGCGCCGACGCGTGAGGCTGGATTTTTAGCGGGCTCGGCAAACACTTTAAATTCAATGTTACTTAGTAGATCATCAATACCAACAATCTCTAATGGGATGCGCATATCAGGGCGGTCAACGCCGTATTTATCCATGGCATCGGCATAAGTGATGGTTGGGAATTTATCTCCCAAATCTACATCAATGACTGACTTAAATAGCCCTCGTGTCATTTCTTCCATCATCTGCATAATTTCATTTTCATTCATAAATGAAGTTTCAACATCAAGTTGAGTGAATTCTGGTTGACGATCAGCACGCAGGTCTTCGTCTCTAAAGCATTTTACGATTTGGTAATAACGCTCAAAACCCGACATCATCAACAACTGCTTAAACAGTTGTGGAGACTGTGGTAGGGCAAAAAACTCACCAGGGTAAGTACGCGAAGGCACTAAATAGTCTCGTGCACCTTCGGGTGTTGCTTTGGTTAAAAATGGCGTTTCAATATCTAAGAAGTCATGATTGTCCATAAATTCACGCATATAGTGGGTTACTTTCGAGCGTAGCCTCATGCGCTGTTGCATCACATCGGTACGCAAATCTAAGAAACGATACTTAAGACGCACTTCTTCTGAGGTGTCTACGGCATCAATTTGAAAGGGCACTGGCTTAGAAGTGTTAAGAATCTCAATTTGCTTAGCAACAATTTCAATCTCACCTGTGGCAAGTTTGGTGTTGATTAAGTTATCCTCTCTGGCAATCACTTCGCCGGTAATTTTTAATACAAACTCGTTGCGAATAGTCTCAGCCAAAGCAAAATCCTTGTTATCTGGATTGATGACCACTTGCACGATGCCACGCTTATCACGCACATCCAAAAAGATAACGCCACCATGGTCACGGCGACGATTTGTCCAGCCACAGATGTCAACAGTTTGACCAATATTTTCTTTGTTTAATTCTCCACAATAATGTGTTCTCATCATTTTATTTGTCCTTTTTAGTTGGTGTTACTACACCAGTAGAAATAACCAGCTTGAATGCCTCGTCAACACTCATATCAAGTTCAATCACTTCCTCTTTTGCCAGCATAATGAAAAATCCAGAAGTGGGGTTGGGTGTGGTTGGTACATAAATATTAACCAACTCCTTGCCAATTATTTTTGCGACTTCACCTTGATAATCACTGGTTTGAAAAGCAATTGTCCATAGCCCCTTGCGAGGATATTGTATTAATAAAGCTTTTTTAAAACTCTTCCCAGAAGGGCTAAACACGGTATCTGATAGTTGTTTTAGGGCGTTATAAATCCCTCTAAATCCAGGGATTTTATTGAGCAGTTTGTTCCAAAGTTGTAGTAATTTACGCCCAATAAAATTATTGACCAGTATGCCAGTGACCAGCATAATAAGCAACACTAAAATAATGCCAGAGCCTGGAATACTGTTGCTTAAATCAGACAATACTTTTGGTAAATATTGTGAAGGTATTAGGTTGTTTAGCGTTTCTAAAAAGAACTTGATAAGTACAACACTAAGCCCTAATGGAATCCAAAAAAGCAATCCAGAGACAAAATAATTTCTTAGGTTTTTTAACACTTGTTTCTACTAACTTTAAAAAGCATTATTTTAGCACAGGCGCATCTGCTTCTTCATCTCTAAGTGTTAGGATTTCATAGCCTGATTTTGTAACTAAAATTGTATGTTCCCATTGTGCGGAAAGTGATCGGTCTTTGGTGGTTACTGTCCAGCCATCAATGGTGGAGGTTGCCACTTCAAAACCGCCTAAGTTCACCATAGGCTCAATGGTGAAAGTCATGCCTTCTTCAAGTATTGGACTGTTGGCGATATTATCATCATCATAATGCACCACTTGTGGTTCAGCGTGGAATGTGCTACCAATACCGTGCCCACAATAATCACGCACGATAGAGCAATTATTTTTAATTACATGAGCACCGATGGCTTTACCAATCTCGCCTAAGTGAATACCAGGCTTTACTTTTTCAATGCCAATATATAAGCATTCTTGTGCAATACGGCAAATGCGTTGTGCCTTGACGCTGGATTTGCCAATGATAAACATCTTAGAGGTATCACCGTGATAAGCGTCTTTGATAACCGTAATGTCGATATTCACAATATCCCCTTTTTTGAGTTTTTTTTCACCGGGTATGCCGTGACAAACAACATTGTTAATGCTGGTGCAAATTGATTTTGGAAAACCGTGATAATTAAGCGGAGCAGGGATAGCGTCTTGGACATTAACAATATAATCATGGCAAATTGTGTCTAGTTCATCAGTGCTAACACCTGATTTAACATGAGGTGTAATCATATCTAACACTTGTGCTGCTAAGCGCCCAGCAATACGCATTTTTTCTATTTCATCAGCGGATTTAATGTCAATAGCCATTTATTTTTGATTTTGAATTCTAGCGATACGCTCTCTAAGTGGTGGGTGTGTCGCAAACAACTCACCCCCAATGCCAAACATCATAGCGTGGGCGTATTCTTTAGACGAAGGGTTTTCCATTTTAGTGGATTTTCCACCATTTTCTAACACCTCAAAAGCTTGCACGAGACCATCGGGGTATCGTGTAAATTGTACTGCACTGGCATCAGCCAGATATTCTCTTTGTCTGCTCATCGCAGCTTGTAGTATTCTACCCATCCATACTGTTAGAGCGCCAATAATAGCGATAACAGCAGCCATTGCAAACATGACTAACTTGGCTCGTCCATCCATCCTGCGATTGTACATCGCATTATAAAAGATAAATCTTGCTAAGAAGAACAGCGCAGTAAAGCCAAAAACAAAAGCAGATATTTGAATATTTAACTTAATATCTTGATTGACAATATGCCCTATTTCATGAGCAATAACCCCTGAGAGTTCAGTTCGATTAAAACTATTTAATGCACCTTCAGTGATTGCAACGATAGCGTTTTTATTGCTTTTTCCAGCAGCAAAAGCATTGATACCTTGTTCTGGAATAAGGTACAAACTTGGTGTTGGCACGCTTGCCGCTAAAGCTTGTTCGGTAACAATATTTAGAGCTTGTTTTTCTGCTAAAGAATTAGCGCTATTTTCATCTAACAGTCGAGCGTTAAAGGCAACAGCAACTTTGTGTCCATCTGATTTTTTGAAAAAACCAAATGCTGTCGTTGAGGCTTGAACAATAAAGGCAATCGCAGAAAAACTAAGCAAAATTTGGATTTGTTCACTGTCAAAAGCATGAGAATTACTGGCAGAAAATTTCTGCCCAAAACTGTATTGCTCGTAACCAGACTGATAAAGTTCTGCTAAATTAAGACCAACTATAAAAGTCCAGCCAATTAAAAGAGAAGAAATTGACAATAACAAAATATATAAGAACCAAATGATTCTACTGTTTCTTTTGGCACGGTCTTGGTGCTCCCTAAAGTCCATATTTGTATAAAGTTTTACTTAAACAAGTCTTTTGGCGCTTCATTCAACTGCTCAAGACTTTCGTTAAATTCTAAGTTTTGTGCATCCGCACTAAAGCCAAACAAACCTGCCAAAATAACATTTGGAAATGATTTTTTGTATTCGTTGAATTTTTGCACTAAGTCGTTATAACCTTGACGGGCGCTAGCAATGCGGTTTTCTGTGGTGGCCATCTCTTCACTTAACTGCATCATATTTTCGCTGGCTTTAAGCTCAGGATAGTCTTCCATCTTTAGGTTGAATCCACCCATTGCACCTTCCAGTGCCACTTGTGAGCTTGCCAAATTTGCCATGACATTTGCATCACCAGAGTTATTTTCAGCTGCTTGTGTCGCTTGTAGAAGACCAGAGCGTGCTTGTGTTACTGCCATTAATGTTTCTTTTTCATGTTCCATGTATTTTTTAGCAGCATCAACTAAGTTGCCAATCAAGTCTAGGCGACGCTTGAGTTGCACTGAGATTTGCTCAAAACCGTTTTGGTATTGCGTTTTATAAGAAACCAGATTGTTGTAAATTTTAACAACCCAAATAACTACCATTGTAATGATAGCGATTATTAACCAATTTTGTACGATGAAATCCATATCAAGCCTCTAATTTTTAAAATTTAATTATAACATAGAGACTTTTGCATAACTCATAATTATCCACCCTAATTTTAATTTTTAGATTTTTTCAAAAATATTTTCAAAACTACCTGTATTTTTTCATAAAGTCCAAAAAAACCTTATTTTTCCAGCTGTTTATTGCTTTATTTCCCTATTTTTAGTCCTCTCCCACTCATTGGGCGTAACAATCCCCTAGACTTCGCATTTGTTTAAAAATATTCATCCCAGTTTTAAGATTGTGACTCATGGCAATA
>CAJHWH010000008.1_pt1 | contig 24314 bp, 23 predicted proteins | sample 9196851 | NCBI WGS metagenome assembly CAJHWH01 (sample SAMEA7706180, study PRJEB36976) | symbiont metagenome | biome: Marine hydrothermal vent biome [ENVO:01000030]; feature: Bathymodiolus gill tissue material [ENVO:01001393]; material: Bathymodiolus-dominated oceanic mussel reef... | reverse complement strand
GTTTGAATTTTTATTTTTTAGCTTTTTGAGGCAAAAATTCAAACCCTTAAAATGACGATTGTAAGTGGCTTGAGAATCATTAGTTCAAATGCTCAAACTGGAACAACGTGGTGAAACTGGACAAATAGCAAATAAACTACGAATTAGCGAGTCAACCGTTAAAATACATGTTTCGTCTATTTTGGTTAAATTGTCTGTTAATAATCGCACTGAAGCTGTTATTAAATTTTTCCAAGAAGCGTAAGAAATTAAGTCTAGGGTTTAACAATAAGTATTTTTGCTTGGATTTTGGTGATGTTTAAATTTAACAACTCTATTGGTCAATCAGGATGCAAAATTAAATGAAACAGAAATAACAAAAAACAGGTAAAATTATTTTTTTTCTAAAACAATAGGTTTTTTGATATGATTAAGTTTATAGTAGGTAGTATTATGATTTTGGCACTTATTGGTGGCGCAGTTCAGTTTAAGTCAACTGATAAAGATTATTCTTTGATAGTGAATAAAGAGACAGCAAAGGTTAGCGTGTATAGCGGTGTTATTAAAATTTATGATTTTGTTAAAGAGTTAGTCGGCGGTACTACGAATGAAGTTGCTAACAAGGTTAAGTAGACTTATAGGTATTTTGTTATAGAAATAACCTTAGATTTTAGAAAGCAAAATTGTTCCGTTTGTGCCACCAAATCCAAATGAATTGGAAATTGCGTGATTAATCTTCATTTCCCTTGCTTCGTTAGCGCAATAATCTAAATCACAATTAGGGTCTTGATTAAAGATGTTGATAGTTGGTGGCGCGACTTGATCTCTAATAGCTAAAGCGGTAAAGATTGCTTCAATGCCTCCAGCAGCACCCAGCAAATGCCCTGTCATTGATTTGGTAGAGCTCACTACAACATTATATGCATGCTCACCAAGCGCTAATTTAGTCGCATCAGTTTCTGCTTGGTCGCCAGCAGGGGTTGAAGTGCCGTGTGCATTAATATAATCAATTTGCTGTGCATTGATACCTGCATTACGCAGTGTGTTTTTTATACATCTGGCTGCGCCTTCGCCACCTTTGGAAGGTAGTGTCATATGATAAGCGTCGCCACTCATACCGTAACCAGAGACCTCAGCGTAGATAGTTGCACCACGTGCTTTGGCGTGTTCATATTCTTCTAATACCACCACGCCAGCACCATCGCCAAGTACAAAACCGTCACGGTCTTTGTCCCAAGGACGAGAAGCAGTTGATGGGTCATCGTTGCGAGTGGATAGGGCGCGTGCTGCTGCAAAACCGCCCAAGCCACAATTGGTGGTTGACATTTCAGCACCACCAGCAACCATTACATCGGCATCGCCATACTCAATTAAACGCGAAGCATCGCCGATATTGTGCGTACCAGTCGTGCAAGCAGTAACAATGGCGAAATTTGGACCTTTAAGACCGTATTTAACAGACAAGTTGCCAGAAATCATATTGATGATAGAAGAGGGTACAAAGAAAGGAGAAACACGCTTTGCACCTTTCTCTCTGAAAAGGTCAGCCGTTTTCTCAATGGTGCCTAAACCACCAATTCCTGCACCTATGGCAACACCGATACGCTCAGCATTTTCTTCGGTAATTTCAAGTCCACTATTTTCAATCGCTTGAATGCCTGCTGCCATACCATAATGAATAAAAGCATCCATTTTTTTGATCTCTTTAGGTTTTAAATAATCAGCAACATCAAAATCTTTAACCGAACCACCAAAAGTAACAGATTGTCCTTGGGTTTCAATATTGGTGAGAGAGTTAATGCCTGATTTTCCGTTAAGAATACTATCCCATGCTGTTGATACAGTTGAACCAACAGGAGATACAATGCCTAAACCAGTGATAACGACCCTTCTTTTACTCATAACTTACCTTTATTCTTAAATAAGAAAAAGGCGCTTAACCCAAGAGGGAAGAAGCGCCTTACTTATTATGTTGCTAAATGGAAATTACAAATTGTTATTAACATAGTCAATAGCTTGCTGGACAGTTGTAATATTTTCTGCTTCATCATCTGGAATTTCGCAATCAAACTCTTCTTCAAGAGACATGACTAATTCAACGGTATCTAAAGAATCTGCACCTAAATCATCAATAAAAGAAGCGTTATTATCAATATCACCACTTATATCTAATTGCTCAGCTACAACTGCCTTTACTCTTTCTTCAATACTACTCATTATGTTATTTCCTGCATCGTTATAAAAACCTATATTTTATCGTAAAAAATATTTATGTAATACTATTTTTATAACTATTTTTATAACTATTAATGCAAAGGTTTCGTAGTTACCTTTGATACCTAGTAGGGTCAGGTATACCTACTTTTTTAAAACCGAGTTTTCGATACTCGCAAGCATCACAAAATCCACAAGCATCGCCATTATTATCCGCTTGATAGCAGGTGGTAGTCAATGAGTAGTCCACACCTAATGACAACCCTTTTTGAATAATTTGCGCTTTGTGTAAATCAATAAGCGGTGTGTGGATAGTAAGTTTTTTTCCTTCAACACCTTGTTTAGTGGCTAAATTCGCCATAATTTCAAAGGATTTAATATATTCTTTACGACAATCTGGATAGCCCGAATAATCCAGCGCATTGACACCAATAAAAATATCTTGGCAGTCTAGTACTTCAGCCCAAGCCATAGCATAAGATAAAAAGATGGTATTGCGTGCAGGCACATAAGTCACAGGTATTTCATCACTAGGCTTAAATTTAGGCACTTCAATGGCGCTATCAGTCAATGCAGAGCCACCAATATCGTTTAAAGAGATACTCATGGTTCTGTGTTCTATGGCACTAAACAGTTCAGCAACTTGTTTGGCTGAGTTAAGTTCTGATTTTTGTTTTTGTCCATAATCAAAACTTAACGCATAACAATCCAACCCTTGGGATTTGGCGATGGCAAGCGTGGTAGTGGAATCTAAGCCACCTGATAAAAGAATAACAGCTTTAGACATTTGCGAGATTGCCTTTTTCTTCCAGCCATTTTTTACGATCAGGAGCACGCTTTTTGCTAAGCAACATATCCATCATTTGAAAAACTTGTAGTGGGTCGTCTAATGTTAATTGAATCAATCGGCGTGTATCAGGCAACATTGTAGTTTCACGAAGTTGCGAAGGATTCATCTCGCCTAGACCTTTAAAGCGTTGAACCTGTATTTTAACGCGTTTGTTTTCTTTTTCAAGTTTGTTGATAACACTGTCTCTTTCGCTATCATCTAACGCGTAATGAACTTGTTTGCCTGCATCAATTCGATATAGTGGTGGCATAGCAACATACACATGTCCTTCTTTAATCAATTTTGGAAAGTGTTTGACAAATAGAGTGCAAATTAATGTAGCAATATGTGCACCGTCAGAGTCCGCATCCGCCAAAATACAAATTTTCCCATAGCGCAGACCCGACATATCTTCATTGTTTGGCTCTAAACCAATTGCCACACTAATGTCATGTACTTCATTACTGGCCAATACTTGCTCTGAATCTACTTCCCATGTGTTTAGAATCTTGCCTCGTAGTGGCAAGATTGCTTGATATTCTTTATCTCGTGCTTGTTTGGCGGAACCACCCGCAGAATCACCCTCAACTAAAAACACCTCGCTTTGACTTAGGTCGTGACTGATGCAATCCGAAAGTTTTCCGGGCAAGGCAGGACCACTAACGATTTTTTTACGCACCACTTTCTTGCCTGTTTTTAGGCGTGACTGTGCATTCATGATGGCTAATTCAGCAATCTTCTCAGCCACAGAGGTATGTTGATTAAGCCAAAGACTAAAGGCATCTTTAATTGTATTGGCTACAAAACTGGCACACTCTCTGGAGGACAATCGTTCTTTGGTTTGTCCTGAGAATTGTGGGTCTAAAATTTTAATAGACAACACATAAGCGATTCTTTGCCAAACATCATCTGGTGTGAGTTTAATATTTTTTGGTAGTAAATTTCTAAATTCACAAAACTCTTTTAAGGCGTCTGTTAATCCAGAGCGTAGCCCATTGACATGGGTGCCACCTTGAGAGGTGGGAATAAGGTTAACATAACTCTCACCAATAACATTGGTGTTGAACTCAGTCCATGCCAGTGAGCAGTTTAGTTGTTGTTTTTCAGATTCATAATTCACCACAAATGGCTTCTCTGGCAAGCAGTCCAAGCTATCAAGTGAAATTGACAGATAGTCTTTTAAACCATCTTTATAAGTCCACTGGTCTTTGGTTTCATCTATTTCGTTATGGAAGGTAACTTTTAAACCTGGGCACAATATTGCTTTTGAGCGTAAGTTATGTCTGAGTTTGCTAACAGAGAATTTATCTGAGTCAAAAAATTTCCCATCTGGCATAAACTTAACTTTAGTGCCGGTATTACGCTTACCAACTGTACCAATCACTTCAAGCTCAGTTTTTTTAAGACCCTCAGAAAAGCTAATGTAATGTTCTTTAGCATCGCGTTTAATCCAAATCTCCACTAAAGTTGATAGTGCATTAACCACCGAAATACCTACGCCATGCAAACCACCAGAAAATTGATAAGAATCGTTTGAAAATTTACCACCGGCATGAAGCTTGGTTAGAATAACCTCAACACCAGAGCAACCTTCTTCAGGGTGGATGTCAACTGGCATACCACGACCATCGTCTTCAACTGATAAAGAGCCATTTTTGTAAAGTACCACATTGATTGTAGTCGCATAACCAGCAACGGCTTCATCGACACTATTATCAATAACTTCTTGTGCTAAATGGTTTGGTCGCTCAGTCTCGGTGTACATTCCTGGGCGTTTACGCACTGGGTCTAAACCTGATAGTACCTCAATGGATGATGAATCATAGTTGTTCATTTGTTATTTAATACCTAAGAATATTTTGCGAAGTATCATACCAAAAAAAACCCCGTAAAAACGAGGCTTTCTTTTTAATTTTCATTTACAAGTATTTTTTTATTCTACAAGGCGAGTTTTGAAATTGAGCAAGGAGTTTAGCAAATCTAAACGATTAAGCAATTTTAAAATTCAACGCCGTAGAATAACAAAAAACAAAGTAAAGAATTACATCATGCCACCCATGCCACCCATGCCACCCATATCTGGAGTAGGCGCAACAGACCCAGACTGAGGAATTTCGGTAACCATTGCCTCGGTGGTAATCATTAGACCGGAAATACTAGCTGCATGCTGTAAAGCAGCACGTGTTACTTTAGTTGGGTCTAAGATTCCCATCTTCAGCATATCACCGTACTCATCTGTGCCAGCATTGTAACCATAGTTACCTTTGCCGTTAGCAACTTCGTTTAATACAACAGAAGGCTCACCACCACCATTAGCAACGATTTGACGCAGTGGTGCTTCCATAGCGCGTTTAACAATATCAATACCGATATCTTGGTCATGATTGTCACCTTTTAGTTTATTTAATGTACTAATAGCACGAACCAAGGCAACACCGCCACCAGGTACAACACCTTCTTCTACGGCAGCGCGCGTTGCGTGCAAAGCATCATCAACACGGTCTTTCTTCTCTTTCATTTCCACTTCAGTAGCAGCGCCAACTTTAATTACGGCAACACCACCAGAAAGTTTAGCCAAACGCTCTAAAAGCTTTTCTTTGTCATAGTCAGAAGTTGTTATCTCCATTTGTGTTTTAATTTGCGCAATACGACCATTGATTGCTTCTTTAGAGCCAGCACCATCAACAACAATAGTAACCTCTTTTCCGACTTCAATACGCTTGGCACCTCCTAAGTGATCTTCAGTGATAGCTTCAAGTGACAAGCCAATTTCTTCAGAAATTACCTCACCACCTGTCAAAACAGCCAAATCTTGTAAGATGGCTTTACGACGATCACCAAAACCAGGTGCTTTAACAGCAGCGACTTTAACAATACCACGCATATTGTTGACCACTAAGGTCGCCAACGCTTCGCCTTCAATGTCCTCAGCAATAATCAACACAGATCTACTAGACTTTTGTGCCAATTCAAGCGTTGGTAATAAATCACGAATATTTGAGATTTTTGCGTCGTGTAATAGAATGTATGGATTGTCCAAATCAGCAGTCATCGCTTCTTGGTTATTCACAAAGTAAGGTGATAGATATCCACGGTCAAACTGCATACCTTCAACCACATCTAATTCGTTATCAAAACCTGATCCTTCTTCAACAGTAATAACACCTGCTTTACCTACTCTATCCATTGCTTGAGCAATAATATCACCAACAGAGGTATCTGAGTTAGCAGAAATAGTGCCTACTTGTGCAATTGCCTTAGTGTCATCACAAGGCTGAGATAATTTGCGCAATGCTTTTACTGCAGCTTCTGCGGCTTTATCTATGCCACGCTTAAGGTCCATCGGGTTCATACCTGCAGCAACAGACTTTACACCTTCGGTCACTAGCGCTTGCGCCAATACGGTTGCAGTCGTTGTGCCGTCACCTGCGATGTCATTGGTTTTAGAAGCAACTTCTTTCACCATTTGCGCACCCATGTTTTCGAATTTATCTTCTAGTGTGATTTCTTGTGCAACCGATACGCCGTCTTTAGTGATCTGTGGACCACCATAAGATTTGTCTAAGACGACATTTCTGCCTTTAGGTCCTAAGGTTACTTTTACTGCATTAGCCAATATATTAACACCGTCTAACATTGCATTTCTGGCTTCTGAGCCGAATTTAATATCTTTTGCTGACATTTTAATCTCCTTTATTTAATTACAGCAACAATGTCGCTTTCAGTCATTACTAACAAAGTTTCACCATCTGTTTTAATTTCAGTACCAGCAAATTGAGTAAATAAAACTTTGTCACCAACTTTAACATCTAAGGCGATGTTATCGCCATTGTCATTTTTTTTGCCATTGCCTGTTGCAATAATAACACCTTCTAAAGGTTTCTCAGCTGCTGCATCAGGAATGATAAGACCACTTGCAGTGGTTTTTTCTTCTTCTATTCTACGGATAATCACACGGTCGTGAAGGGGGCGGATATTCATTTTTTACTCCTAGTATTTATTTTTTAAAGATAAAATGCAATGCTTAAGCTTTTTCTAAAGAACTTTTTACTTGTTGCATGGCTTTGTTTTCAAGTTGGCGAACTCTCTCAGCAGAAACACCATACTTGTTAGCTAAAGTATGTAGGGTCGTTTTTTCTTCTTTCAAGTACCTAGACTGTAAAATATCCAAACTTCTTTCGTCTAGTGTAGAAAGTGCTTTGTAAAGTTGCTGTTGTTGGTGTTTTTGTGTGTCATCACTAAGTAATAATTGCTCAGGTGTTTTCGTGTTGGTGTTGGTTAAATAGCGTTCTGGCGCTGAATTGTCTTCATCATCTGAGATTTCAAATGTAACATCATTAAATTGTAAGCGTGATTCCATTTCCAGTACATCTTTAGGGCGTACACCAAGTTCATCAGCAATTTCCTGTGCTTGTTTCTCATTTAATGATTGATAAATATTTGCTTTTGCCTTCTTAAGCTTGAAAAATAATTTGCGCTGTGCTTTAGTAGTAGCAACCTTAACAATCTTCCAGTTTTTAAAAACAAACTCGTGAATCTCAGCACGAATCCAATAGACTGCATAAGAAGCAAGACGCACATTTTTATATGGGTTAAACTTCTTAACTGCCTTCATTAAACCAATGGTGCCTTCTTGGATTAAATCCGCTTGCTCTAAGCCATAACCCTTGTAGCCATGTGCGATAAAAGCCACAAAGCGTATATGTGATAATACTAACTTTCTAGCAGCGCTTAAATCGTGGTTTTCGTATAGTTCAACGGCCAAATCATGCTCTTCTTGTGCTGATAAAATCGGTGGGTACTTCTGAACACTAACATCTTGCGTGTTGGTGCTAAAAGTTTGAATAGTGGGTAGTGCAAAATCTTGACTCATAACATTAAAAAAACAATAAAATAGGCTGATATTATACTATCATTAGTGCTATCCAATAAGGGCTTTAAGTAAATCCTGATGTTTAATTGATTGTTGCTCAATGTTTAGGCGTTGTGAATGGATAATGGTGGATAACTCATTAAGTGCAATATCAAAGTCATCATTAACCACTAAATAATCAAATTCGTCATAATGTTGCATTTCACTAACAGCGTCTTTCATTCTGCGCTCAATAATTGTTGAATTGTCTTGCCCTCTATCGGTTAAACGCTCTCTTAGCGCCTCAATAGAAGGTGGAATAATAAAGATGCTAATGATACCTGAAAAATTTTTTTCAACTTGTCTGGCACCTTGCCAATCAATTTCTAAAATAACATCTTGATTTTGTGTGAGTAAGTCTTTGACCGTTTGTTTAGCGCTACCGTAGTGATTATCAAATACACAGGCTGATTCAATAAAACCATTGTTATTATTGATTTCGTCAAATTCATTTTTAGACACAAAGAAATAGTTTTCTCCATGTACTTCACCTGAACGAGCTGCACGCGTGGTGTGCGAAACTGATACGCAAAGATTTTTCGTTTTTTCAATCAGTGCTTTAACTAAAGAGGTCTTTCCGCAACCAGAAGGCGCAGCAACAATAAATAGATTTGACATTACTCTTTTGTATAGCCTGCAATGTCATCGGCACCATCTACTGAAAAGAAAAACTTTTCCATTTGTTCTTTTAGATAGCTTTGTGCGTTTTCATCAAGCATATTAAGGTTGTTTTCGTTGATTAGCATAGTCTGGTGGTCTAACCATTGTTGCCAGCCTTGCTTAGAAACATTAGCTAGAATGCGTTGACCCAGCTCACCTGGATAGGGTGCACGCTCTAATGCTTCAAGTTCTTTGTTTAGTTTTACACATTGGATAGTATTCATAAGTGTTTTGCCTTGATACCTAATAATCTTAAACTTGTAAAATAAATGATAGCGGAAGCACTGATAATACTAGCAATTGTTAGTATTCTGTGCCATGCATCGGCATTCAAGTAGTAATTAATATCTTGGTTAAAATTTAAAATAAAGATGACCATTATAAGTGTTGCCAGCAAAACTTTAAAAAACATTTTTAAAAAATTTTGAGAAAATGTAAAAATATTGCGTTGCTTTAGATAGTGATAAAGCAAAGATGCATTGATAACAGCCGACAGCGAGGTAGCAACTGCCAAACCCATATGTGCATAATAATAAGCAAATATAAGGTTTAAGAATACATTGGCTATCATTGCTATCACACCAACTTTAACGGGTGTTTTAATATCACCCCTAGAGAGAAAAACAGGTGCCAGTATCTTAACCATAATAAATGCCATTAGTCCTGCACCGTAAGCCATTAGACTAAGTGATGATTGGTGTGCGGCAAAAGCGCTAAATTCCTCATATTGAAACAAGGTAACGATTAAAGGTTCTGCTAGCAATACAAGTCCTAGGCAGGCGGGTGCACCAAGGATTAAGCCGATTTTGAGTGCGTAATCAACTGTGTGGGTAAATTTATCCTCATCTTTATTGGCAAAATGACCACTAAGCTTTGCTAAAGCCACTGTTGCTAGAGCGATACCAATAAGCGCCAAAGGTAATTCTAGCAATCTATCAGAGTAATATAGCCAAGAAACGCTGCCACTAACCAGTACTGTGGCAATCATAGTATCAATTAGTAAGTTGATTTGAGATACTGAAACGCCAAATAGGGCAGGTAGTATGCGTTTTTTAAGGGTTTTTATAGCCTCATGGTCGCCATGTGCTAAGCGTGGCATCTTTTTGATTTTGAGTAGAAATGGAATTTGAAATAACAATTGTACGATACCGCCAATTAACACCCCCCAAGCCAATGCCATAATTGGTGTATCTAAGTGTTTTGATAAATAAACTGCACACAGAATCATTGAGATATTTAATAACACTGGAGTGAAAGCAGGCACAGCAAACTTGTCGTAAGTGTTTAAAATACTACCTGAAAAAGCGGTTAATGAGATTAACAATAAGTAAGGAAAAGTAATTCTCAACATATCTGATGCAAGATTAAACTTAGTGGGATCAGCATCAAAGTAAAAACCCCATGCAAATATAAAGATAATAGCAGGAGCGATTAGTATAGTAATTACAGTTAAGATGATTAAAATTTTTAAAAACTTAGTGCCGATATGATTAATCATATCTTGTACTTCTGCTTCGTTGTGATTAGCTTTAGCGTTTGCTAAAATAGGTACAAAAGCTTGAGAAAAAGCGCCTTCACCAAATAAACGCCTTAGGAAATTAGGAATTCTAAAGGCAACTAAAAAGGCATCTGTTAAGTCATTTGCGCCAAAATATCGTGCCACAAAGTAATCACGCGCCAAGCCCAATATGCGTGATAAAAAGGTCATTATAGTGACAATGCTACTGGACTTTAAAAAAGACCTGTCCATATTTAGTTAAGGTTATTCCTCGTTAGGTCCACGCATAATGCCAGTTTTTGAACTGCGGATGCATTTTACGAATTGCATAACTTCTTTATGGTCAGACTCAGTTTTTTCCAGCTCTTTAAGTGATTGCTCAAGCAAACCAGAGCTACGATAAACCACCTTAAAGGCGCGTTTTATAGCAGCAATAGCATTGGGTGAGAAACCACGCCTGCGCATACCTTCGGCGTTAATACCGCGAACACGAGTTTGTACGCCTGATGCCACCATATAAGAAGGAATGTCTTTGTTAATTTGGCAGCCCATACCAATATAAGTATGCATACCAATCATGCAAAATTGTTTAACCAAGGTAAACCCACCTAAAATTGCCCAATTTTGTATGCGTACATGCCCTGCAAGTGAGGCGTTGTTTGACATAATGATATGGTCACCAATCTGACAGTCATGTGCAATATGCACATATGCCATTAATAAATTGTTAGAACCCACACGGGTAATAGACTCTTCTTTTTCTGTGCCACGGTTAATGGTGCAAAATTCACGAATTTGGTTTTCATCACCGATAATTAAGTTAGAATCTTGTCCAGCTTCATAAGTGATATCTTGTGGGTCGCCACCAATAGAGGCAAATGAATAAATATGGTTGTTTTTACCAATTTTGGTTGGACCTTGTACAACTGCGTGAGACTCAATAATAGTACCTGCATCAATCTCTACATTCGCACCAATGACAGTGTATGCGCGTATTTCAGCATTTTTATGGATTTTTGCACTAGGGTCAACAACTGCACTTTCATGTATTGCCACGAGACTCTCCTTTAATCAGCTGCTTTTTGTGTGCACATTAACTCAGCAGTGGTAACTATTTTTCCATCAACTGTAGCACTACATTTGAATTTCCAAATACCGCGTTTAACAGTCGTAACTTCCGCTTTAAGGTGTAATTGGTCACCGGGTTCAACCATGCGTTTAAAACGCACTTTGTCCACGCCAACTAGCATATAAATTTGACCCTCAATAGGTTTACCAACTTCAGATTTAAACGCCAAGATTCCTGTGGCTTGTGCCATAGCTTCAATGATTAGAACGCCTGGCATAATCGGTTGATCAGGAAAATGTCCAGTAAATTGCGGTTCGTTGAACGAAACATTCTTCAGTGCAACAATAGACTTGCCAACTTCTATCTCTAAAACTCTATCAATGAGCAAGAAAGGGTAGCGGTGTGGCAAGTAATTCTTAATTTCTTGAATATTCATTTCCATAATTTTATTTACCCTTTTTTAGCTTTTTAAGCTTAATATTTAGATACTGGGCGATTTTATCAAGTTTTAACAACCACATTTGTGTTCTTTTCCAATTTGAATGCAGAGAAATAGAAGTAAAGCCCGTGTAATGACCTTTATTTAGATGCTTATCTACCGTGCTTGAGCCAGTTACAACGGTATCATCTGCTAAATGCATGTGACTGGCAATCACCGCGCCACCGCCGATTTGACAACGCTTGCCCAATATTACACTACCGCCAATAGTAACGCCAGCGGCAATCGCTGTGTCTGCACCTAAAATAACATTATGAGCGATGTGCACCAAGTTATCAAGGCATACACCATTGTGGATTTGTGTGTCTTCTAATGTGCCTCTGTCAATAACTGTGTTTGCACCAATAGTAATATTATTGCCAATTAGCACATTACCTAGATGAGCAATTGCATGCCAGTGACCTTGTTTATCTAGCGCATTACCAAAGCCTTCTGAGGCAATTACCACGCCTGCAGAGATAACTACATTGTTGCCAATTGTGGTATTTTGCAAGATAACCACATTGGGTTGTATGGTGACATTATCACCAATTGTAACGCCTTGCTCAATTGTTGTATTTGCACCTATAGTACAATTTTTTCCAACAATAACTTCTTCGCCAATAGTGCAACTATCGGCGATATTTTTACTGTTAATTTGAGCGCTAAGATGGATACCATTAAGATGATTGGATTGTTGTTTGAAATAATGTGTAATTTTGGCAAAAGCCAAGTAAACATTATCAACCACAAGAGCATTTGTAGAACAGTCATCTAACAAGTCCTTGGTTAAAATCACCGCACTAGCATTTGAATTGAGCAGGTCTAACTTATACTTACTATTTGAAACATAAGTTAGTTGACCTTTTTTCACCTTAGAGCTAGCAGACAAGCCGTTGATTTCTAATGATGCATCGCCAATCAATTCAGCATCAATAAAACCAGCAATGTCTCCTAGAGTATACATTATTCAGACGATTTAGAAATTTGTGCCTATGGTGAATTCAAAAGTACTGGTTTTATCACCTGCTTTCTTTATAAGTGGTTGAGCTGCATACACACCTAATGGACCAACTGGCGTTAACCAAATAAACCCAAGACCAACAGATGCACGGAAATCATTAGTGCTAAAAGCAACCTTTTCACTAATACCACCTGCATCAATAAATGCACTCACGCGCATATTTTTACTGTCTTCCATAAAGCTAACTGGCGAAACAATAGAAGCGCTCATTAACATGGACAGCTCACCGCCTTTTGCTTTGTTATTAAGATATGTTGCACCAAGAGAGTTAAAATTAAAGCCGCGTACAGAGGAGGCGCCACCACCATAGTAACGCTCAAAGAATGGCAATTCTTTGCCGCCATAACCTTTTGCTAAGCCTATTTCAGCACTAGTTTTAAGTGTTAAATTTTTAGTAAGTGAACGATAACTTTTATGTAAGGCATCAAATTTATAGTATTTAAAATCAGCAACGGGTAGTGCCACACTGGCTTTAAGATTATTACTATCGCCCTTGGTTGGAAAATTGTAATCATCAAGCGTGTTGTTGCGCCAGTTTATACTTAGTTTGGCTTCAGTCTTATCGTTACTAGAACATTGGGCTTGCTCATAATCAGCACCTGAAAAAGTTTTGCCACAAGTGATTTTTCTAGAAGAGAGTCTAAGGTCTACACCAATACGCGTATCTTTTGTAATTGGAATACCGTAACCAATACTTCCTCCTTTTTCATTCACTTTGTATTCTTCAACTTTAAGTTCCGAGCCTTCTGTTTTCTTGTTAAATATACCATAACTGATGCTGTGTTTATCTTTGGTAAAGTAAGGGTTGGAAAAGTAGATGTTTAGCTCTTTTACCGCTTTTGATTGTGATGTTGAGGCATTTAGCGTGTTACCTGTGCCAAGGAAGTTTTTTTCTTCTATACCAAGATTAAAAGAAGCACCGGTGCTGTTAGAATTAGACAAGCCAACAGAAAAAGTTCCTGTTTTAGCTTCTTCTACCGAAAAACTTAGATTAATTTTATCGTCAAAGCCTCTAAGTTTAGAAACTTCCATTTTCACATCAGAAAAGAAGCCAAGACGCTTAAGTTTATTAATTGATTCTTCTAGTTCCTCGTTTGAATACAATCCGCCTTCGTAAATACCGATTTCTCTACGCACAACTTCATCTTGTGTTCTGGTGTTGCCAGTAATAGTAATGCGGTTAATGTAGACTTTTTTATGTGGCGATACTTTGAATTTTAAGTTAATAATATGGGTGGCTTCCCCCTCAGAAGTTAGCGCATCTATTTTAGCAAAGGCATAACCTTGATTGGTGTAAATATCAGTGATAGCCTTAATGCTATCAATAATTTTTTTACGCTCAAATACATCGCCTGTGCTAATAGTTAGAAGTTCTGACAAACTTTCGCTAGATTCATCCAGCATATTGCCTGTAAATTCAATTTTACCAACTTTGTATTTGGAGCCTTCATTGACTTGAATATCAATATCAATGCTTAGTTTGTCCTTAGACAGTTCACTCTTAACATCGCTCACTTTAAAATCAAGATAACCAAGGTTGAAATAGTGTGATTTTAGCGTTTCAATACCTGCATCAAGTGCAATTTTAGAGTAGTGGTCTTTTTCAGTGAAGTAATTGACAATGAAAAAATCAGGTTCACCAATTTGGAACAGATTAAGTAAAGTCTTTTCTTTTTGCACTTTATTTCCATTAATATGCATTGATTTGATGCGTGCAACCTCGCCCTCAGAAATGTCAAGTTCAACACCAACTCTATTACTGCTATCAATTTCAATTTTTTCAGTAATTTTAATACCGTAATAACCTTTACTAATGTATGTCGCCTTTAACTGTTCAATGAGTTTAGCTAGTTGTCTTTTATTAAAAATCTTACCGGGAGTTAGATTCATGCTAGATAAAACTTGTTGAAGTGCGTCGTCGTCAATGACCTTTTCTGATTGGTTGAGCAAATCAACATATTTAATATGCGGATTTTCTATGACTGTGATTGTTAAAGTTTGGTTGGTTTGACTTACTTCAATATCTTTAAAAAATTGCGTCTTATAAAGACTACTAATGATTTTTTTTGATGTTTGATCGGTGTAATTATCACCTGTTTCAACTGGCAAGTAACTAAGTACTGTGCCTCGAGAAATAGCATCAAGACCTAAGATTTCAATGTTTTTAATAGGTGCTGAGATTGTAAGTGAAGATATTAACAAGCTTGATAGTAAAGCAAATTTAAGAATGATTTTTTTCATGTTTTAAAAGCCCAAAATAAAGTGAAATGTTAGCGCAAAATTATACAGTGAAATTAAAGCTTAATGTTGCTTGTGAGAATGCCCTGCATCCTTCAATCTTGTAAGGTAGCCACTCCATAGTTTATCTTGTTCTGTAGCCAGTTTGTAAAGGTGTTCCCAAGAATAAATACCACTATCATGGTCATCACTAAAAAATAAAACAATAGCGTAATTTCCTGTGGGTTCAATACGACTAATAGTGACATTCTCTTTGCCTACTTGCAAGGTCTCTTGACCTGGGCCATGTCCCACCACCTCGGCAGAAGGGGAGTAAACTCTTAGATATTCAGCACTCAGTGGATATTTCGTGCCATCAAAGGTAAGTGTAAGAAGGGTTTTGGTTTTATCTAAAGTGATATTGCTAGGTGTTTGCATAAAAGTATTAATAAAATAAATTAGACGATATTTTAAGTCATTAAGTAGATAAAATATCACTCATGTTGATTAAGTTTACAAAAATGCAAGGCTTGGGGAATGATTTTATGGTGATTGATGCCATTAATCAGAGTGTGTCACTCTCTAAAACGCAAATCAAACAACTCTCCGATAGGCATCTTGGGGTGGGTTTTGATCAATTGCTACTAGTGGAGTCGCCAGAAAATAAAGAAAATGACTTTAAGTATCGTATTTTTAATGCTGATGGTTCTGAGGTGGAGCAATGTGGCAATGGTGCAAGGTGTTTGGCTCGATTTGTGGTTGAAAAAGGTCTAACTAAAAAAACCGTTATAACTGAAAGCGTTGCATTTGAATATAGCGTAAAAAACACAATTCTTGTAGAGACAAAAAAAGGTGTAATAAGGGTAGCCGCTGCAATGAGTGGAGTTTTCGTTGATATGGGGGAGGCAATTTGGAAACCAAAAGACATTCCATTTAATCAATTAAAAAATGAAAACGCTACCCATACTGTCAATGGATATCAAGTTGGCGTGGTCTCAATGGGTAATCCGCATGCAGTGTTAATCGTAGATGATATCAACCAAGAGATTGAATCTATTGCAAAAAAAATACAGAATTCTGGGGATTTTCCAGATGGGGTGAATGTAAGTTTTGTGCAAATTACTCATGAATTTAAGGTTAAACTTCGGGTTTATGAACGCGGAGTAGGGGAAACACTCGCCTGTGGCAGTGGTGCTTGTGCAACTGTGGCGTATTTAGATTTGATAGGCAGAGTTAACGCTAAAGATAAAGATGTCATTGTTGACTTAAAAGGAGGGGTGTTATCAATTGGCGTTAACGAGGGAGATAGAATCCTTATGTATGGTCATGCCGAATTTGTATTTGAAGGGCAAGTGAAAGTCTAACAACCTACGGAAAATACTTGCTTATCTTCGAAGCGAATTGCACTTAATTGAGCGCCGAGAGCTTGACCCCAAACACAACCATGATCCATAGGGTAGATATGTGGCGTGTTAATGGCGGATAGGGTGGACCAATGACCAAAAAAGATATCGGTATTTGTCAGTATTCTATGTTCGTGTAAAAACCAAGCTTTAAAGCCTATTGGTGCAGTATTTTGTCCCATTTTATGCTCAAATTCTAAAGTACCATCTGCGCGACAAAAACGCATACGCATGCAAGCATTAATGGTATAGCGACAAGCCTCCATTTCCTCTAAATCAAGATGCCAAGTGTGTGGAGAATTGCCATACATTTGGTTGATAAAACCCTCTGCATCGGATTTTTTTAAGTGTTTTTCAACTGTAAAGGATTGAGATAAAAGTGTGTTTTTATCCCAGTTAGGGGGGGCACCTGCGTGCAGTAAGAGTGCATTTTTATGTTCAATCACTAAGGGTTGTTGTAATAAAAAATCGATCAATGCCACTTTGTCTTTGGCGTTTAAAATATCGCTAAAAGTATCTTGATTACTGGGGGTTTTATCACCCAGAGCACAGGCTAATAAATGAAAATCATGATTACCTAACACCATTTGGGCGTTTTCAGATAAATCTTTGATAAATCTTAAGGTTTCAAGTGATTTGTTGCCACGATTAACCACATCCCCTAAAAAAAACAATTGGTCTTTATCGCTAGAAAATGCTACTTTTTTAAGTAATTTTTGTAATGAGTCAAAACACCCTTGAATATCACCAATTAAATAATCGCTCATTGTAATGTATAGGGCTTACTTAGTACGAATTCTGCGATTTCAACACTAAAATGTTCACCCGTGTCACTAATCATATGATATTTTCCTTTCATCGTACCTGTTGGTGTTTTAATCATTGCCCCAGAAGTGTACTCAAAAGACTCGTTAGGCAGTAAATGCGGTTGTTTACCCACCACGCCTTCGCCAATCACCTCTTCTGTGTATCCAGTTTCATCTTGGATAAACCAGTGTCTGCTAATTAACCGTGAACCAATTTCTCCTTGATTGCTAATAGTGATTGTATAGGCAAAGGCGTATTGACTACTGAAAGGAATGGTTTGAGCTTCTATAGGGGTAACTTTAACAGTAATTTTAATGTTGTTTTTCATAATATTATTCCGTATGTGTAAATGCCTCATATGCATCAGCTAAGACAATAAAATCTTCTACTGTAAGCATTTCAGCGCGTTGTGATAAGTCGATGGTTGTTTGTTCTTGTAACAGCAAAGATTTTAAACAATTTCCAAGGGTTTTTCTGCGTTGAGAAAAAGCTGCCTTGACGATTTTCTCAAAAATCTCAGTATTACTAACTTTTGATGGTGCTAAGGGTTTGAGATAGACAATGGCAGAATCCACCTTTGGCGCAGGATCAAAAGACTCAGGTGGCACGATAAAAATTAATTCAACTTCAAAAAATGCTTGCATCATCACACTCAGGCGCCCATAAGTTTTCGAACCATTTTCAGCTACCATTCTTTCTACGACTTCTTTTTGTAACATAAAAGTCATATCTACCACTTTGTCTCTGTTTTCAAGTAGATAAAAAAGTAGTGGCGACGAGATATTGTAAGGCAAATTTCCCACCACACGAAGGGGTGTTGTTAGGGTGCTTAGGTCAAATTTAAGCGCATCACCTTGATGAATAACAAGGTTGTCTTTGTTTGAATTGTTCAACACAGCGATCAAATCTTTATCAATTTCAATGACATTTAGTTGTTTGACGCGTTCTAATAAAGGCAGCGTCATTGCACCTTGACCAGGGCCAATTTCAAGTAAATTATCATTAAACTTTGGTGCGATAATGGCAACAATATGTTCAATAACGCTGTTATCAGTTAAAAAGTTTTGTCCAAAACGTTTTCTAGCTTTATGCTTACTCATAATTTAGACGCTATAAAATTTTGCGCAGTTTTTAACGCAGTATTAAAACTACCCAGACTTATATTGCCTGTACCAGCAAGATTAAGCGCTGTGCCGTGGTCAACTGAAGTACGAATAAAGGGCAAACCCAAGGTAATATTAACGGCTTTTTTAAAACCCAAGGTTTTTAATACCGGTAAACCTTGGTCGTGATACATTGCCAATACGCAGTCCACGCCTTTTAGCGCATCAGCTGTAAAAGCAGTATCAGCGGGTACGCTACCAACAAGATTTAGCCCCTGTTTATTGAGTTTCTCAATCAAAGGATTGATGATTTCAATTTCTTCAGAGCCTAAATATCCATCTTCACCTGCGTGAGGATTGAGCCCACAGATAACAATCTTAGGATTTTGCAGACCATAATTCTGCAAGGACTTGTGAATGATATTTAAGGTTTTTTCTAAAGAGTCGGCTTGTATGTGCTTTGATACTTGATTTAGCGGCAGATGTGTTGTTGCTAATGCCACTCGCAATCCATCGGTTGCCAACATCATTACGGTTTTGTCCACGCCTGAGAGATGAGCCAGATACTCAGTGTGACCACTAAAGTTAGGGTAAATGCCTGATTGGTTGATAATGCCTTTGTGTAGTGGTCCAGTTACAAGCGCTTGAGTGTTGCCATTAAGGCAATGCTGTGTGGCCAAGTCCAATGTTTTTAACACATACTCAGCATTGTTTTTATTCAACATACCAGCAACGACTTTATCGGCTATTTTAATAGGGTAGACGCATAATGTCTGAGCATTAGAAGTTGATTCTGATTCACTGATTTTAAGGGTTAAATTAAGGATTTTAGCTCGATGTAGTAACATATCAGGATCGGCAAAAACCAATAAATCTTTTTTAGATTTTTCTTGCGCGTGAATCACTGCTAAATCAGGCCCTATTCCAGCGGGTTCGCCAGGGGTAAATGCAAACATTGCTTAATTAATATATTAAAAAAACTCTAATTATAAAAGGCAAAGCCAGATGAATTAAGGTTTATCAAATAAAATAGTGATAAAAAACAGAGTAAATATTGTAAAATAACGAGGTTCGGATATTTGCTACACCTAAATTATTTTAATAAGATTAACTATGAATTCATCAATTGCTCTTTTGACTACACTGGCTTTATTACTGTCACTCCCTGCTTTAGCGGAATCATTTAATCAAGATCCTAGTCAACATTCAAAAAATTTTAATTCAACTTATAATATCCAACAAGTATTTGGACGCTCACTTGACAAGAGGGCGCTTTTAGGTGGTAAAGTTATTTCTTCTGCCCAAGTGACTTTATCGGCACAAGTTTCAGGCGATGTGTTGACAATTAACGGCAAAGAAGGGGATATGTTTAAGCGGGGCGCTATTCTAATAACGCTTGAGCAAGAATCTATTCAAGCACAAAGAGACGCGGTTTATGCAGAAATATCTTCCGCTAATGAGGCGTTAAGAAATGCTGGCGTGCAATATTCTCAATCTATTGTTTCTCCAAATTCAAGCAGTATGTTTGGCGGTATTCCAGGTATGTTCTCAATGTTCACAGACCCAATGGTGAAAATGAGTGGGAGAGGCGATCCTGCTTTTGATAAGTTTGCCAATCGTACTTCACGCTATACCAGTTATCAACAGGCGAAAAACAAACTAACACAAGCACGACTTAAGCTTAAGCAAGTAGAAGAACGCCTAAAGGATGCAAATGTTGTTGCGCCTTTTGATGGTGTTATTGTGGTTAAGAATGTTGATCAAGGTGATATTGTGCAGTCTGGGCAAGTGTTGATGAAATTTGCCAATATCAAAAAATTACAAGTTGAGTTAAATGTACCTTCGCGCTTGATAACCAGTTTAAAACTCAATAAGAAATACCGTATTAAATTAGACATGGTAAATGTTGTGGTTAATGCAAAACTCTCACAAATTTATCCAATTGCCGATAACAACAAACACAGTGTTAAAGTGAAATTTGACTTACCTGAGAACCTACCAGTCTTAGCAGGTGCTTATGCAGAAGTAGAAATTTTTGAAACAGATTCAGGTCCACTAACACCCATCATTCCAGAAACGGCAATTATGTGGCGTTCTAGCTTACCAAGTGTGTTTGTTGTCAATCCAAAAACCAGTAAAACTGAATTGAGGTTTATACGCCTTGGTGAGCAAATCAGTGATTATCAAAAAAGTGTTTTATCTGGTTTAAAGATTGGTGAAAAAATCGTTATTAATCCTAGTATTATGATGATTTCAGGGATGGATATTTAGTAAGCTCTTTACATAATTATGAATAACCATCAAAATACCATTTTTCATACAGGGGACTTATGAAAAAACACGAACACATTGATATCTCTAAAGATAAGAATATCGATAAAGATATAATTTTAGATGACTTAAGAGATTACGAGTTGGGCGTTGCTGGCAAGTTAACTAAGGCTTTTATCACCTCCCCATTGTCTATTATTTTATTCTTTGCTATGCTTGGCGCTGGCATTATTGGACTTATCTCCACACCACGACAAGAAGACCCACAGATTTCTGTACCACTCATTGATGTTTTTGTTGAATATCCAGGTGCTTCTTCGGAAGAGGTGTCTAATATTGTGGTTAAACCATTAGAGCGTCTAATGTCTAATATTTTAGGGGTTAAGCATGTATATTCAGTCAGTGATAAAGGTCAGGGTATTGTTACCATTGAGTTTGATGTAGGGCAAGAAATGACAGCTTCTGTTGTCAAGGTGCGTGACAAAATGTTGGCAAATCTTGACTTTATGCCGCCAGGCGCTAGAACACCACTGGTTAAACCAAAAGAGATTGATGATGTGTCTATTGTTAATCTTACCTTATGGTCAAAATCACTTGACGATGGACAGTTACGCTCCTTGGGCTTAGAATTATTACAACAACTTGGCAAGGTTCCAAATACCAACAATGGCTTTGTTGTTGGTGGACGCAAAGAGATTTTCCATATTGATATTTTTCCTGGTCGTTTGGCGGGCTATGGTATTTCTATTCAGCAAATCTCAAACACTATTGGCAGTGCAAATGTTAGTTCACATACCGGTAATATCGAGTTAAACGGCTACAAAATGGAGGTTTACTCAGGTGACTTTTTTAAGAAAGTTGAAGACATCGAGAATTTAGTGGTTACAGTAAATGATGGAAAGCCTGTGTATGTGCGTGATATTGCAGATGTGTATTATGCGCCAGAAGAAGCACACCACATGGTTAATCACTATAGTGGTGTTGCCAGTCAAGACAAAATCAAAGCAACAGGTGAGCAGGCAGTAACCATTGCTATTGCAAAGAAGTTTGGTACTAATGGTGTTAAAGTTGCTAACGATATTTTGGCTAAAGTTGAAGAATTGAAGGGGCGCCTTATTCCAGATAATGTTGAAGTTAGCGTTAGTAGAAACTATGGAAAATCTGCTGAAGACAAGGTTAATTCATTGATCAAGAAACTCTTTATTGCTACTGGTGCTGTGACTTTATTGGTTTGGTTTGCACTTGGTATTCGCCCTGCAATTGTAGTGACACTGGTAATTCCAGTTGTATTATTAATGACTATTTTCTCAGCTTGGATGTTGGGCATGACCATTGATAGAGTGAGTTTATTTGCGTTGGTTTTCTCTATTGGTATTTTGGTGGATGATGCAATTGTTGTCACTGAAAATATTTACCGACGCTGGCTGATTGACAACAAAATTACTATTGCCACTGCGATTGATGCAGTGCGTGAAGTGGGTAATCCAACAATTTTAGCAACCTTTACTGTGGTTGCTGCTCTGGTTCCAATGGCAGCAGTAAGTGGTATGATGGGCCCGTATATGGCACCAATCCCAGTATTAGGCTCGGTAGCAATGATGTTCTCGTTGTTTGCAGCATTCGTATTTACCCCTTACTTCATTATGAAATTTGTGCCACCAATAGGTGTATTGCACAAGATGCATGCAAAAGAAGAAAGAGAAGGTAAGGTATTGCACGCATTCTTTCATTCAACTATTTCTAAATTATTCAGTGTTAAAGTTTATGGAATGGGTTTCTTAATTGGCTTGGTAATAACATTTTTCTTGTCAATGTCAATGTTTTATACCACAGCAGTGCCAGTGAAGATGTTGCCATTAGATAACAAATCAGAGTTTGGTGTATCGCTTGATATGCCTGATGGTAGCGCATTAGCGAACACAGCATCAACACTACATAAGATGGCACAAATACTACGCAAAATGCCAGAAGTCGTGTCTATTCAAACTTATTCAGGAACAGCCAAGCCATTTGATTTTAACGGCTTAGTGAGGCATTCTTATTTAAGGCAAAAATCATCAGAAGGCGAATTGCAAATCCAATTAGTAGATAAAGGTGAGCGTGAGCGTTCAAGTCATGAAATTGCACTTGAAGCTCGACAATTAGTTCAGCAAGTAGCACTTGATGTTGGTGCTAATTATGCTGTGGTTGAAATGCCACCTGGGCCACCAGTATTGCGTCCAGTGGTTGCAGAAGTATACGGACCCGATAAAGCAACGCGTCGTAAGTTAGCCAATGATTTAACTAAAATGTTTAAAGCCTCAGGCACGATGACAGATGTTGATAATTTGATGCGTGATGAGTATCCAGTGATTAACTTCCAAGTAGATACCGCAAAAGCATCGCGTTTTGGCGTAAGTGTGCAGGTCATTAAAGAAACCTTAGCAATGGCAATGAGTAGTTTTAATGTGACTACGATTCGCCTCAAAAATGCGCTTGAACCTTCGCGTGTTCGTATTAAAATACCATTGTCTAAACGCTCACAACTGTCTTATTTGACGCAATTACCAGTGCCTTCACAACATGGTGGCATGATTCCAGTTTCTGAATTGGGTTCTTTTGTTTATAAGAAACAAGATGATTTGATTTTCCACAAGGACTTAGCGGATATTGAGTATGTTTTAGGTGAGCCAATAGGGCGCTTAAGTGCGCCAATCTATGCAATGTTTGGCGTTGATGATTTGTTATTAGATTATAAAACGGTTAATGGTAAGCAACTACAAGGTGAGTATTTAGGGCCACCAAAAGATCAAACTGTGCCAAGTTTTGAATGGACTGGGGAATGGACGGTTACTTATGAAACTTTCCGAGACATGGGCAGTGCATTTGCGGTAGCATTAGTGGTTATCTATATGTTGGTTGTTTGGCAATTTGGCAATTTCATCGTACCAGCAGTAATTATGGCACCAATTCCGCTGACACTATTGGGCATTGTGCCAGGGCATTGGTTACTTGGTGCAGAATTTACCGCCACTTCAATGATTGGTTGGATTGCTTTAGCAGGCATTATTGTGCGTAATTCAATCTTATTGGTAGACTTTACGGTGCAAGAATACGCCAAAGGTGTGCCGTTCTTTGATGCAGTGGTAAATTCTTGTGCGTCAAGAACGCGTCCTATTATGATTACTGCTTTTGCACTTGTTGGTGGTTCAAGCGTTATTTTGTCTGACCCAATCTTCCAGGGCATGGCTATTTCACTATTATTTGGTGTGTTAGTGTCAACCGTGTTGACCTTAATCGTTATTCCGTTGGGCGCGCTATCTGCAGGCGAGGCATCTTTTCGTGGTATTGCTATTAGTATGGGTTTATTATCAGATGATACCAATTCTGATGCAAAATACAACATTGAAAAAGAAGCGTCAAAGTGCAATAAGGATAATGCCAAAGAATGGATTAAAAGCACATTGTCTAAGAATAACAAAGCTGCAAAAGATTTAAATAAGAAAACCAATCAAAATGACGGTAAGAAAACAACTGTTAAGTCTGAAAAAATTGACACTAATGGTTTTCTCAAAAAAGAAGATAAAAATGATATTTAAGCTACAGTTCTTTTTGTAAAGACCGTTATACAAATAGAAGTTATCATTAAAATCTCACTTTCCACCCACTCTATTTTTTAATCCACCTTTGACCTTAACAAAATAAGGTTTTATGCTGTTGTTGATCATTTGGCAATACAGTAATTAGTCAACCCTTAAAAACCACACAACAAATTGATTTATAACAATAAAACCAACAATAACCCTAGACAAATCAACCAACTTTTGCTAAAATACCTCTTATTCCTTGGTCGTTTTGCTTAAAAAAATGT
>CAJHWH010000047.1_pt1 | contig 24450 bp, 29 predicted proteins | sample 9196851 | NCBI WGS metagenome assembly CAJHWH01 (sample SAMEA7706180, study PRJEB36976) | symbiont metagenome | biome: Marine hydrothermal vent biome [ENVO:01000030]; feature: Bathymodiolus gill tissue material [ENVO:01001393]; material: Bathymodiolus-dominated oceanic mussel reef... | reverse complement strand
GAATAAATTGAATTCTAGACCAAGAAAATGTTTAGGATTTAAAACACCTTATCAGGTGTTTTTTGAAAGGACGGGTATTGATGCTCGTCAATTGGGAGTGGTGCGTTTATGAGTCGAATTCACCATTCCTAAAGGCATTGAAAATACAATTAAAAACAATGGAAGTAGAGAGAGATATGATAATCAAAAAGCCAATTTTGATAAAAATAAAATAAAAGAGAGGCAATTGCTAGCTCTTGTTAATATAATTAACACAGAAAAGAAAGGTTTGGACCAAGAGTATTATATTGAAAAGTTATGAAAAAAAATAGCGTGCATATTTGTGAGTTTATACTTTCCCTGAAGGCGTATCAGGGAGGCAAACCTATTAGCGAGCTACAACGCGAGTTGGGCTTGGATGAAGTTGTGAAACTCGCCAGTAATGAAAATCCCTTGCCTGTTAGTAATAAAGTGCGCATGGCGATTGAGCGAGCCATCGCTGAAGTAGGGCGTTATCCTGATGGCAATGGTTTTGAACTCAAGCAATCAATAGCTAAGTATTTGTCGATATCTAGCGAGCACATTACATTGGGTAATGGTTCTAACGATATTTTGGAGTTATTGGCTAGAGTAAGTCTGTGTCATGCGAGTGATGAGGTGATTTTTTCGCAATATGCTTTTGTGGTTTACCCTTTGGTTACTAAAGCATTGGGTGCTAAAGCAGTCATCACACCTGCAAATGACTTTGGTCATGATTTGGATGCAATGCTCTTGGCAATTACCAATAATACCAAGCTGATTTTTATTGCTAATCCTAATAATCCGACGGGTACATTATTGGAAGACGCTGGCGTTTATGCGTTTTTGTCAAAAGTGCCAAGTTCGGTCATTGTGGTATTAGACCAAGCGTATGTTGAGTATTTAGATGTTAATGATGTTACTGTTGGCTGGTTGCAAGCGTTTGATAATTTGGTGATTACGCGTACTTTTTCTAAGGCGTATGGCTTGGCAGCTTTACGGGTGGGGTATTCCCTTTCAAGTAGCAAGATTGCTGATTATTTAAATCGCATTCGCCAGCCTTTTAATGTGAATCACATTGCACAAAGTGCAGCAATTGCTGCTTTGGCAGATGAAGATTTTTTACAAGAATCTATTTCATCTAATAGACAAGGGTTAATACAACTTGCCAATGGATTTAAGGTATTGGGTTTGTCTTATATTCCATCATCAGCAAACTTTATTGCTGTGAAAGTGGGTGATCCAAGTGTGATTTATCAAGCTTTATTAGAGAAAGGTTTTATTGTGCGTCCTGTGGAAATGAAGGGCTATTTAAGAGTTTCTGTTGGTGCAAAAAACGAGAATGAAAAATTCCTTGTTGCGTTAAAATCTGTCTTATGAATAAGATTTGTATCATCGGTGTTGGATTGATTGGTGGCTCGTTTGCACTAGGCTTGAAAAAGAGTTTACATAAATCTCAGCAAGTTAATATTGTTGGTTTTGGTAGAAATGAGGCTAATTTGCAACAAGCACAAGCCTTAGGTGTGATTGATACATATAGCCTAGATATTGCACAGGCATTATCTGGGGTAGAATTGGTGCTAATTGCTACACCAGTAAACAGTTTTAAAAATATCCTTGAACTTATTAAGCCACACATTAATGATAATGTTATTGTCTGTGATGTTGGTAGTACCAAAGGTAGCGTGATTGCGACTGCCAAAGAAGTATTTGGCACTATGCCAGCTAAGTTTATTCCAGCACACCCAATTGCTGGTAAAGAGCAAAATGGTGTGACAGCTGCCGATGGTAGTTTGTTTAGCAATAAACGCGTTATTCTCACGCCAACGGATAATGCCGATACACAAGCGATTGAGCGTGTGAGTGAATGCTGGCAAGCACTGGGTGCAAGGGTGGAAATTATGAATGACAAAACACATGATGATTTATTAGCAATGACCTCGCACTTACCACATATGTTGGCATTCTCATTGATGGATTATGTGATTGAAAGTGGTTCAAATGCGCTTGATTATGCTGCAGGTGGTTTTAAAGATTTTTCTCGTATTGCTTCAAGTAATGCGATAATGTGGCGTGATATTTGTATCAACAACCCTGATGAAATTGTTAAGCATATTGCAGGCTTTCAGCAAAGTTTAGACAAGCTCTCAAGTTTGATTGAAGAGGGTAAAGCAAAAGAAATAGAGCAGTTATTCATTAATGCTAAAACTGCAAGGGATGATTGGTTAAATGAGTAAATTTATCACGCAACCTGCCAAGAAATTATTAGGCAAGCTCAAAGTACCAGGGGACAAGTCTATCTCACATCGTAGCATTATGCTTGGCTCACTGGCAAATGGTATTACAGAAGTCAGTGGTTTCCTGCAAGGAGAAGATGCCTTAGCCACGCTGGAGGCTTTTCAAAAAATGGGTGTCAAGATTGAACGAGACGGCGACAAGGTAACGATTCATGGTGTTGGACTATATGGACTTAAACAGCCTGATTCTGCGCTTGATTTAGGCAATTCTGGTACTTCTATGCGGCTGATGTCAGGTATTTTAGCGGCTCAAAATTTTGACTCTGAGTTGGTAGGCGATGAATCTTTATCCAAACGCCCGATGGGTAGAGTGATTGACCCATTAACAGATATGGGTGCAGTGATTGAAAGTAATGACGGCAAGCCTCCATTAAAGATTAAAGGCGCTCAGTTACTTAAAGGCATTGATTACGATTTGCCAGTCGCATCAGCACAGGTAAAATCTTGCGTATTGTTGGCGGGTTTATACGCACAGGGGGAGACTTGTGTGAGTGAGCCAGAAACCACGCGTGACCATACTGAACGAATGCTTAAAGGCTTGGGGTACGCTGCAAAGGTGGAGGGTAATAAAATATGTCTAAGTGGTGGTGGAGAGTTAACTGCTATGAAAATCCAAGTACCCAGTGATATATCATCAGCTACATTTTTTATGGTGGCAGCTGCTATCGCACCACAAGCAGATCTAACACTAGAGGGTGTTAATATCAACCCAACACGCATCGGTGTGATTGATATTTTGCAGTTAATGGGTGCTAACCTTAGTTTATCAAATAAACGAGAAATTGGCGGTGAATTGTTGGCTGATATTCGCATTCAGTCGTCACAGTTAAAAGGTATTTATATTCCAGTAGAATTAGTGCCACTTGCTATTGATGAATTTCCAGCGATATTTATTGCAGCAAGCTGTGCACAGGGCGAGACGGTTTTAACGGGTGCAAAAGAATTACGAGTGAAAGAGAGTGACCGCATTCAAGTAATGGCAGATGGTTTGGGTATTCTTGGTATTGAAAATGAAGTATTAGAAGATGGTATTAAAATTCAAGGTGGACTCTTTCAAAAACCAAATGGTATTATTGAATCACACCACGACCATCGTATTTCAATGTCTTTTGCTGTAGCATCACTTAGATGTGAGCATGTCATTGAAATTAACGGTGTGGATAATGTCAAGACCTCATTTCCAAATTTTGTTGAATTGGCAAATTCTGTGGGTATGAATATTGTAGAAATTTAAAGAATGACGAATAGAGACCTTTGCATAAATAGGAATAATCATTGGCTTTTTCCAATCATCCCTATTTATGCAAAGGTCTCGAATAATAAAAAAGTGCTCATTGAGCGCTTTTTTATTGAAAACTTTAAAATTTTTAGTAGCCGCCTTTGCGTTTAGTCTCAGGCAGTCCAGCAATTTTCCCCGCTTGTTTGGCGGGACCTTTTGGGAATAATGTATAAAGCTCCTTGGTGGTTAGTTTGCCTTCCCAGTCGCCTTTTAAACCTTTAACCATATTGCGTTCATTAGGCTGGTTGGCGTTGTTATTAATGTATTCGTCACGCAAGAAGTTGATGAGTTTAAAACTCTCATCTGTTAAGTTAACGCCTTCTTCTTCTGCAAGTTCTGTAGCGATACTCTCACTCCATTGATTAAGGTCAACTAAGTAACCATGTCCATCTCTCTCTAAATCTGCTAATGCCATCTTGTTCTCCAAAATAATAAAAAGAATTATTATATAATAAACACCTTTAACTTTTCCTTATTTTTTATATGACTATTGAAAACGCATCATCATTCTTTGCCTGGGATGTTTCCTCTTATTTAGCAGTGTTTCTGATTTTGGCATTTGTTATCGTGTTTACTGATCATTTTTTTATGGGTGGGGCAGAAGTGAATGCACGCTCAGAGAAAAAAAATTTGCTGAGTAAGTGGCTGTATTTTGTATGTTTTTTGAGGCTTAATAAATCAGAAAAATATGCGCATCGCTCTATGGTTGTGCAATTAGCAGCAGAGTTTTATCCAGTATTGTTGCTGGTTTTTTTACTGAGAGGTTTTATAGCAGAACCTTTTAGGATCCCATCTAACTCAATGATGCCAACATTTCTAACTTATGATTTTTTATTGGTAGATAAAATTTCTTACGGCATTCACTTGCCAGTGTTAAACACTGAGTTGGTGGATATTGGTGACCCGCAGCGTGGTGATGTCGTGGTGTTTAGGTATCCTAATTATGAACAGGGTAAAGTTCATAAAGGTGCAGATTTTATCAAGCGTGTGATTGGACTCCCAGGTGATAGGATTGAATACATTAAAGACAGACTCACGGTAAATGGCAGAGTGATTGAACGCCAAAAAATCGGCACCTATACAGGGTTTGAGGAAGGTATTGAAATGACGGGGTATGGGCGTTATCGTGAGCTGCTAGATAACAATCCACACGATATTTTGTTACATCCTAATGTTAGTTCTCGTGGTGTGAGGCTTATTGTCCCTGAAGGGCATTATTTTGTTATGGGTGATAACCGAAAACACAGTAGTGACAGTCGTTTTTGGGGTTTTGTACCTGAAGAATATATTATCGGTAGAGCCTTTTATATTTGGGCGCATGGTGATATTGGTGGGTTATTTTCCAATCCTATAAAAGCACTTAAAACTTTCACCTTTAGTCGCAATGGAATCATTGATTAAAGGGTCTTAGCTGTATTTTTCCTTGTAAAAGGGAGGCAAAAAATTATTTAATATGGCTTAGGATGTTATTAAGTTCATCTTCAGATTGGTAATGAATAATAATTCTACCTTTGTTATTGTTGTCTTTAATCTCAGTTTTCGAGTTAAGCTTTTTGTTTAAAGAATCCGTATGTGCTTGAATATGAGGTTCAATTGTATTGGATGTAGCGGGCTTTGGATTGAGCACTCTTTTAACCAATTCTTCCGTTTGGCGCACAGACAAAGATTTTTGCACGACCTGATTGCCGACTTCAAGCTGTTGCTCGTTGTTTAACGGTAGCAAGGCGCGTCCATGACCCATTTCTATATCGCCATTACTGAGTAATTGTTTAGCATCATTGCCAAGTTGCAATAGGCGGATTAAATTACTAACGCTGGAACGAGAACGACCAACCACATGTGAGATTTCCTCATGTGTCATTTTGAAATCTTCAATTAACTGGCGTAGTGCTTTGGCTTCTTCAAGTGGCGTTAGCGCCTCACGCTGGATATTTTCAATCAGACCAATAGCTAGGGCAACTTGGTCGTTAATTTCACGAACAATGACAGGGACTTCAGTGAGTCCAGCAATCTTAGCAGCGCGCCAGCGTCGTTCTCCAGCGATGATTTCATATTTATCGTAGGTAATTTTGCGAGCAACTAGCGGCTGAATAATGCCTTGCGCTGAGATTGAGTTAGCAAGTTCGTTTAGCGTATCAGGGTTGACATCGTCTCTGGGTTGGAATTGACCACGCTGTAATTCATTAATTCTTAAGATTTTTAGGTTGTTATCAGATTGCTCGTTGCTGGATGCTTGCCCTAGCAAGATATCTAATCCACGACCTAATTTTGAAGGGTTTGTCATATTTAATTTAATGTTTTTTGTTTTCCAACAATCTCACTTGCCAGTGAAACATAGGAAATTGCACCTTTGGAAGACCTTGCATAATTAATTGCTGCTTGACCGAAACTCGGTGCTTCTGCTAGTTTTATATTTCTAGGGATAATAGTTTTAAATACTTTTTTTGAAAAGTATTGTTGTAGTTGTACTGAGACTTCATTTGATAGTTTATTGCGTGCGTCATACATGGTTCTTATTAAGCCAGTGATTTCTAAATCAGGGTTGGTGGTTGTCTGAATTCTTTCAATGGTTTGTATGAGTGCACTAAGGCCTTCTAATGCATAATATTCACATTGCATTGGAATAAGAATACCGTTAGAGGCAGTAAAGGCATTAATAGTCAGCATATTTAGTGAAGGCGGACAGTCAATAATAATGTAATCGTATTTGTTGCTAACTTTGGCAAGCGCTTCTTTTAATAAATATTCTGAGTTGCCGTTTTTTATCAAGGCAATCTCAGCAGTGATTAAATCGGTATTGGAAGGAATAACATCAATCTTTACCTTGTCTGAATGAACAATAGCATTTTCAATGCTACATTCTCCTAACAATACTTCGCAAGTGGAGTATTGTAAATCATGTTTGTCAATACCACAACCCATTGTTGCATTGCCTTGTGGATCAATATCAACCATTAACACGCGTTTTCTGATGGTTTGAAGTGCAGCACTTAGATTGACTGCGGTAGTCGTCTTGCCAACACCGCCTTTTTGGTTTGCAATTGAGAAAATGATAGCCATTACTTTTGTAATACCGCAAGTGCTTTAAGTAAGTTGCGCGCTTCATGCACAAAATAATCTTTTTCAAGTCTTTCAAGCGCCTTTTTATCTAGCTCTGTTTTCTTCTTTTCTTGTGCATCTAAGATTTCTTTAGAAGACAGTTCAGAAGGGTCTTCTACTTCTAAATGACCATCCAAGTCGCTTTCTTTGGTGTTGGTTACTGCGTTTTTCTTTTCTTTTCCTAGGCTGATATTTTTCAGTTTAACATCAGGCACAATACCTTTGGCTTGAATAGAGCGTCCGTTTGGCGTGTAGTATCTTGCAGTGGTGACTTTAAGTCCGTAACCACCTTTAAGTTCGAGAATAGTTTGCACTGAGCCTTTACCGAATGAAGTATTGCCCATGATGATTGCGCGTTTGTGGTCTTGTAATGCGCCTGAAACAATCTCTGAAGCTGAAGCGGAGCCTTCATTAATTAAGACTACCATTGGCGCACCATTTAATACATCGCCCGGGTCAGCGGTAAATTTAGTGCTGTTGTTTTTAAGTCTACTCTTGGTAGAAACAATCAAGCCAGTATCGTCAAGGAATAGATTGGATATATCAACTGCACCATCTAAAACCCCACCTGGGTTGTTTCTTAAATCAAGAATGAGCGACTTTAAGTCACCTTTGTTTTCATCAACTAAGCGCTCAAGGGTTTTTTGTAATAAGTCAGTGGTTGGATTTTGAAAACTGGAAACACGAATATAGCCAATACCATCTTTAAGTAAGTAGCCTTTGACTGAGGTAATGGTGATAATTTCGCGGGTAATTTTTACCACGAATGGTTTTGTATTTTTACGCACAATAGTGATTTTAATATCAGTACCTGGCTTGCCACGCATCAATTTAACGCCATCTTCTAATGACATGCCATTGACAGGTTTATTGTTAATTTTAACAATCTTATCGCCAGCTTGAATGCCAGCTTTATAAGCAGGCGTATCATCAATCGGTGAGATGACTTGGATGATATTGTCTTTTTTGCTGATGACGATACCCAATCCGCCAAACTTACCCGATGCACTTTCTAATAAAGTCTTTTGCTCTTTTGGTTCTAAATAAGCCGAGTGCGGGTCTAAACCATTCACCATGCCTTTAATGGCATTGGTGAATAGTTTTTTATTGTCAACATCTTCCACATATAGTCTTTTAATTTGGCTGTAAACCTGAGTAAACGCCTCAAGGTCGTTGAAAAATGCTTCTAGGTTTTGTTTTTCTTTGGTGTTTAGTTTTTTACTTTCTGTTTTTTCTGTGGCATTACAGGCACTAAGTGTAAAGAAAGTGGAAAAAATCACTAAGAATAACGGGCGTTTTAAAGAATTCAAGAAAATCATAATATAATTATTAGTTTAATAAAGGTTTGAAGTATATATAATGTGTATAACATTTTTAATTTTACTTGTTTTATTTGTTAGATAACGGAGAAAAATATGAAAAAGTTAAATACAGTTCTATTAGTATTTAGTATATTGATACCATCGCTTGTATTTGCCTATAAAGATGCAACAATAAATGAAGCGCCAACACCAGAAGACAGCCCTGTTAAAACTATACAGGCAGCTATTATCAAGCTTAATCAATTAACCAGCGTCGCAACTTACTCGCCACAAATGATGGGTTTTCTTATTAATCAGGAAATTACACCGTTGTTTGATTTTGAGTATATCGCTGATGAGGTTTTGTCAGCGAGCTATGTGAGTCTAAGTGACGAGGAAGTTAAATATTTTTCTAATTCATTAAAGCAAAATGTTATTAACACTTTGTTGGTGAAATTAGCGAAAGGTCGATCAAGGTCGCTTGATTTTGTTTATGCAAGACCCATGAGAGGTGGCAATATAATTGTTGTTAGATTAAACGCCAAGGGTTATTCTAGATACGGTTTTAATGTTGATTTGTCCTTCCACAAAAACAAATCAGGTAAATGGAAAATTTTTGATGTGGCACTTGAGAACGACAGTTTGATTAATTATTATCAAAGAATGATATTGATTAAAGTCAGAAGATACGGCATATATGGTATGCTAGGTAAAATTTAAAAATAAAATTATGATGAAATTATTAGAAAGAGATGAAGACATTAATAAGGCAACCAAAGCACTAAAGGCGATGGCACACCCATTGCGTTTAAAGATTTTATGTGCATTGAAGGGCGATGAATTACCAGTGTTAGAAATTGTAGAGCAAGTTGGCTCTTCTCAATCTAACATTTCTCAGCATATTGATATCCTTAGAACCAAAGGCATTCTTGAATCACGGCGTGATGGTAATAAAATTTTATGCAAAATAAAAGATGCAAAAATTTTGAAATTAGTTGCCAATATGCAAGCGGTTTTTTGTTCTAAAAATGACTAATTTAAACACTTTCGCATACTAAATTATGCGCTCGTAGCTCAATTGGATAGAGTCTTGGCCTCCGAAGCCAAATGTTGGGTGTTCAAATCACCTCGAGCGTACCACACTATATGACATACCCTGATATCAACCCAATCGCACTAGACTTAGGCTTTATCCAGATTTACTGGTACGGAATAATGTATCTGTTGGCTTTTTTGAGTGCTTACTTATTGGCAAGTTATCGTACTAAGCAACTAAATGACTGGAACAAACAGCAAGTAGAAGACATGATTTTTTACGGTGCTATAGGCGTTGTTTTTGGTGGTCGCATAGGCTATATGTTATTTTATAATTTTGGTGCTTTCTTATCAGACCCACTGTCTATCCTTGCTTTTCAAGATGGTGGCATGTCATTTCATGGTGGATTTTTAGGTGTGTTGTTGGGGATGGTATTATTTAATCGTAAATACAACAAAACCTTTTTTGCGACGATGGATTTTGTTGCACCACTTGTGCCATTAGGTTTGGGTTTTGGTCGACTGGGTAATTTTATCAATGGTGAGCTTTGGGGTAAGGTAACCACAAGTCCGTTTGGACTCTATATTCAAGAGCAGGGTGTTGCACGATATCCATCACAATTGTATGAAGCATTTTTAGAAGGCTTGGTATTATTCGTGGTTCTGTGGATATTTAGCAAGAAACCGCGTGCGCCGATGACAATTTCTGCGTTATTTTTAATTTTGTACGGGTTGTTTAGATTTATCATTGAGTTTGTTAGAGTGCCTGATGTACAGTTGGGTTATTTGGTATTTGGCTGGCTTACTATGGGGCAGCTATTGAGTTTACCGATGATTATGTTAGGCATCTACTTACTTTTAAAAGCAAACAGAGTGTCTAGATGAAGGCATATATTGACATTGGCAGGCGAATCTTAGATGAAGGTGTGTGGCTATCTAATGTGCGTACTGGGCAAAAAACTTTAGCCATTATTGGCGCTACCTTTGAGCACGACTTGTCTGGTGGTACAGTGCCAGCGGTAACCACTAAAAAGCTCTTTTGGAAATCAGCCATTGCTGAAATGTTGGGTTATATTCGTGGTTATCAAAGTGCCGCTCAATTTAGAGAATTGGGCTGTAACACTTGGAATGCTAATACCAATGAAAATCAAGCATGGTTAGACAATCCATATAGAAAAGGTGAGGATGATATGGGGCTTTGTTATGGTGTGATTGGTCGTGCTTTCCCTGGTGTTGAAGGCGATGAACCAATGGACCAATACAAAAAAATTGTGACAGATTTATCTCGCGGTATTGACGACAGGCGTGAAATGATGACATTCAATCACCCTAATCTTATTCATCGTGCGTGCTTGCCAGCGTGTTTGCACACGCATCACTTTAATTTATTAGGTGATGATTTGTATCTTGAGAGTTATCAGCGTAGTAGTGATTATGCAATTGGGCAGCCGTTTAATCATTTTCAAGTGGCATTTTTATTATTGATTACCGCACAAATTACCGGCAAGAAGGCTAAGAAGATACGCCATCATTTGTCAAATGTGCATCTGTATGAAAATCAAGTTGAAATTTTTAAAAATGAGCAAATGAATCGTGAGCCATTGCCACTACCAAAACTTAACATCAATCCAGAGATTAAAACTCTACAAGATTTAGAAACTTGGGTGACAATAAATGATTTTGAACTGCTTGATTATGAGCATCATCCAGCGGTGAAATACCCATTCACAGTATGAGCCTACCCAAGTGCCCCAAATGTAGCTCTGAATATGTTTATGAAGATGGCAATCTTTTGGTGTGTCCTGAGTGTGCTTACGAGTTTTCAGCAAATGATTTAGACGAGCAAGAGCGTATTATTAAAGATGCAAATGGCAATGTTTTAAGTGATGGAGATACAGTAAGCGTTATTAAAGATTTAAAAATTAAAGGCTCTCAATCGGTGGTGAAAGTGGGTACCAAAGTTAAAAATATTTGCCTGTGTGATGGTGATCACGATATTGATTGTAAAATCCCAAACTTTGGTGGAATGAAACTTAAATCCGAATTTGTCAAGAAAGTATAGTTACTTCCAAATATCAACTGTAATCCCTTGTTCTCTTAACTTATCAGACTTATGCTCAATATAGCGCTGAAAGTTTGGCTGGGTTTTATACGCACCTGTCAAAACATAATCCATAATGCTATGCAAGTGATACTGCTTGAAATAAGCATCTTTGCGAATAATTTCATTGCCCGTCTTGTCAAAGAAAACAATGGCAGGTTTGTAGGTAAGTTTTAACGCCTCATACCAATCTTTGGCAGTGGTGCGTTTGCCTGATGGGGTGATTAATTTTTCATTAGACAGCGCATTAAGACGCACGACTTGCATTTGTTGTAAATAGTCTTGTGTTTGTTCTAATGGCATTAATTCAGCATGAAAAAAATCACATTGTGTACAGTTTGGCTCTTCAAAAAATACCGCTAAAACCTTTTGTGCTGGTAGGTTTTCGCTACGCATTAATAAGTGCGGAGGCGATGCAAAGATTGTATGTGAGTTAAGCTTGCCAGTCTTGTTTTTCTTTAACTTGTTGAGATAGTTGGCATAGGATTCTTTGAGATAGACTTTGTTGGCAATATAATCTAATGTAGTGTGCATTTTATCAATAGATTGATAACCATTGAGTCTGAGTAGGGTCCTGCCTTGAGGATTTAAAAAAACGAGAGTAGGGGTAAACTGGATTTTCATATGTGCTGAAAATTCCTTTTCAGTAAACTCTCTACCTGTCCAATCGCTCAAACCTGTATCGCCCCATATATTGGTTTCAATCACATCAAAATCTTTTTGTAATTTAGCAACTAATTTTTTATCATGAAAGTTATCTTTTACTAATTTTGCGCAGTAAGGACAGCCATTTTGATGAAAATAAATCATGACATGGCGACCTTTATCATTGGCTTCTTCTAAGTCTTCAGAAAGATCCATAAAGGTTGTTTTAAACCAGTCAGGTAGAAAATCAATGGTTTCTGCACCTAAAAAATCCCCTTGTTTGACCACTTCTTGAGCGACAGACATGGATGAAAGATAGAAGGAAAATATTAGAAATACAATGCGCATGAGTTGATTGTAGTCCTAAAGTTAAGCCAATGCAAATTTGGGTTAAATACCACTCAAAAAATATTTAACTGCTGGATTGGAAAAAGCCTTGTTAGACCGCATTAACACTTTCAATACCTTTCTGTGGCAAAAATAGCCCACAGCCTAGTAGGCGATGCTTGCCAATGCCTGCTTCTTGGAGCTTGACAGATTCTGCTTTTCTTAGGTCAGCTACCATCAAAGAGCGTGTATGAATGATGCCATCTGGCGTTGATATTTTGCGTTTTAAACCTGCCATCATCTTTTTAGGTTGAATCCCTAGCGCTTGAAATTGCGCAAATGAGGTTTGCAAAAAATCTCCTTCACTGGTATTTTCATCGCAGGCAATATGCTTGGCAAATACAATTTGCATATCACTCATCAATTTTGGCTCTAGCGCCTTGATTATATCAATCTGATATTCGCCTAAATTCAATGTTTTTCCAACCAAAATTTCTACTTCATCTAACTTTTCCTTAGGAATTCGAATATTAAGTTTAGAACGTTTAGAAGGGTAGTAAAAACCCGATTCATGGTCTTGCTCCCAGCCATTGCCATCAGCCACACTAATATCAAACACACCCGCCTTGACTTCTTTCAACCAAGGTAAGTGTTTGAGTAATGCCTGAGACAGAAAATAAGCATGGTCAATTGGTAAAATTTTGGCGTGAATATTAAACACAGCATCTTGAATCGTCTCAGGAAGCGTAAAATGCTCCTCTTTAATATCTTCTTGCCAAAACATAAGAATCATTGAATTTTATAATGGCGTTAATTATATATAGACACATATTAGACAATGAACGAATTACAGAAAAAAATTAATTATCAATTTAAAGACATTGCTTTGTTGAGGCAGGCATTGACGCATCGTAGCATGGGTAAGGGCAATAATGAGCGTCTTGAGTTCTTGGGTGATAGCGTACTGGGTGTGGTGGTTTCTCGAGAGTTGTATCAGCGTTTTCCAAGTATTGCCGAGGGTAAGCTGTCTCGATTTAAGTCTTATGTGGTTAGAGGGCAAACGCTTGCGTTGATTGCAGCTAAGCTTGAGTTGTCAAATTTATTGATTTTGGGTTCGGGTGAATTAAAAAGTGGCGGACATAATCGTAAATCTATTCAATCTGATGCAGTAGAGGCTATTTTGGGTGCTATTTTCTTGGAGGCAGATTTTGATACTGTTAATACGGTAATTCTAGATTTGTTTAAAGAATATATAGATGACATTAATCCAAATGACACACTAAAAGATTTTAAAACGCAGTTGCAAGAACGCTTGCAAAAGTTTGGACAAACACTACCACAATATGAATTAATCAAAACTGTAGGCAAAGACCATAATGCAAAATTTACCGTTAACTGCTTTTTAAAAGACTATTCAATGCAAGTTCAACAAGAAGCTAAAAGCATTAAGAGAGCAGAACAAATGTGCGCTGAAGTTTTGCTAGAAAAATTAAAAGAGAAAAAAGCTTCATGAGTCATAAGGCAGGTTTTATTGCAGTTATAGGTCGTCCAAATGTGGGTAAATCGACTTTAACCAATGAGCTTATCGGTCAAAAACTCTCCATTACCTCACACCGACCGCAAACCACACGCCATCGTATTCACGCTATTGATACCACTGATGATTATCAAATGGTGTTTGTTGATACGCCAGGTATGCATATTGGCAACACTAAGGCTATTAATGCTTATATGAATAGAGCTGCTAGCTCCAGCATTAATGATGTTGATATTATTTTGTGGCTGGTTGAGGTGGGTAAATGGACCAAAGAAGATGCGCGAGTTTTGGAACATGTGTCAAAAGCGCAGGTACCCGTTATACTGTGCGTGAATAAGATTGATAAACTCAAAGACAAACAAGCAGTTTTGCCTTTTTTAGCAGAAATTGGACAAAAATATCAGCCCGATGATTTGTTCCCACTTTCAGCGTTTAATAAGCCTGATACCAAAACACTACGAACATTAATTCTAAAATATTTGCCAGAGCAGGGCAATATTTTCGATGCTGATTATGTAACCGATAGAAGTGAAAAATTTGTCGTTGCTGAGTTTATCCGTGAAAAGTTAATGCGCCATTTGACGGATGAATTGCCTTACGACCTTACCGTTGAAATTGAACAATATGAATTAGATGGCGAAATGCAAAGGATTGCTGCTAGAATTTTTGTTGATAAAACCTCACAAAAAAGTATCGTTATCGGCAATAAAGGCGAGATGTTAAAACTCATTGGCACCGAATCTCGTCAAAGCATTGAGGGTTTTTTACAGCGTAAAGTATTTTTAAAACTTTGGGTTAAAGTCAAACAAGGTTGGTCTGATGATAAACGCTCACTCGCTTCATTGGGATATGATTAATGAAAAGATATTTGCATTAATGGACTTAATTTTATTTATTATTTGGCGTTGTTATGCAACAAATACAATGTTAATATTAGCGTAGCATTTGGTGGCTAATGATGACTAAGATTGATTTAACCCCCGCTTTTTTAATTCATCGTAGAGCGTTTAAAGATTCCTCTTTATTGTTAGATTTTTTTACCCAAGAGCACGGCAAGATTCGTCTAGTTGGACGAGGCTTGCGCAAGTCAAAAACACCTTTGCAAATGTTTCAACATATGAAAATCTCTTTTGCTGGTAAAGGCGAGCTTAAAACATTAACGACTTGGGAGGCAGACGACGAGCCAAGAAATCTACAAGGAGAAACCCTGATATTAGGCATATATATAAATGAGTTGGTTTCTAGATTGTTGCAAGAACAAGACCCGCATGCTGTATTGTTTGATGCTTACAAGGCATTCATCAGCCAGATTGCCAAGTTAGAACAGCAAGCAAGGTACTGGTCACTCAGATTGTTTGAAAACAATCTATTGTCTGAACTGGGCTATGGCTATGATTTAGAGAATGATATACATGGTGATGATATTGCACAAGGGGCTTATTATCAATATCAGTCGCAATCTGGTTTTGTGCGTAGCGATATAGGTAAAATATCGGGAAACACAATTCAACTAATGTTGGCAAAAGATGTATTGAATATGCCAGATGTTGAGCAATTAAAATTATGTAGAAATTTAAATAGAGAGAGATTGCAACCGTTACTTGGTAACAAACCCTTGCAAAGTCGCTCTTTATTCTTTACCAAGTAGACAAAATGAGTATTTATTTAGGTGTCAATATTGACCATATAGCCACAATTAGGCAAGCCAGAGGCACGCACTACCCCTCACCAATAGAAGGCGCATTGTTATGTGAACAATCAGGTGCAGACAGCATTACTTTGCACCTGCGTGAAGACAGGCGCCATATTCAAGATGAGGATGTGGTTGTCTTGCGTGAGAAACTCACCACCAAAATGAATCTAGAAATGGCAAGCACCGATGAGATGATTGCCATTGCCAGCAAAATCAAACCGCAAGATTGCTGCCTAGTGCCAGAAAAACGCGAAGAACTCACTACTGAGGGTGGGCTGGATGTGGTTAATCAAATCTCAAGAATGACGGATGTTTGTGCACAGCTCAAAGCATCTAATGTTGTTGTGTCTTTATTTATTGATGCACAAAAAGACCAAATTGACGCTGCCAAACAATGCGGTGCACCCGTGATTGAGCTACACACTGGACATTACGCTGACACTACAGGCCCTGAACAACAAGCTGAATTTGAACGCATTAAAAGTATGGCAACTTATGCGCATTCAATTGGCTTACAAGTCAATGCAGGACACGGGCTAACACTTGAGAACACCAAGACCATTGCGCAATTACCTGAGATTGTTGAGCTTAATATTGGCCATTCAATTATTGCCAGAGCGGTATTTGTTGGGCTTGAGTCTGCTACTAATGAGATGAAAAATTTAATGCTAGAGGCGAGATTATGATTTATGGCATCGGCACTGATATTATTAATATCGAGCGAGTTGAGCAAATATTAAATAAAAACAAAGACGGCTTTGTGCATCGTGTGTTGTCTGAACACGAACAAGCGCTATTTGCCAACAAAGGCGATAGTGTTGCGTATTGTGCCAAACGCTTTGCCGCCAAAGAAGCCTTTGCCAAAGCCCTAGGCACAGGTATTGGCAGGATTGTTAGTTTTCAAGATTTAACCATTAGAAACAACGAAGAAGGCAAGCCCTATTTTATCCCCAGTGAAAAACTACGCTTATATCTCGTTGATAGAAACATCAAGCAGGCACATTTAAGCCTATCTGATGAAAAGTTTAATGCCGTGGCGTTTGTGGTATTAGAATTAGGCAAAAAAAACGAAGCCGAAAAAGGCGAATACGGCACAACTTTCTAAACCCCCCCCTCTAAATCCCAGTATGACTTAGAGGGCGCCCTCTAGTTAATGTATTGACCAAACCCCGCTTTGTAAGCTTCTTGCTTTGTACCTTCACAGCCAAATTTTTTTGCAGTTTGATAGCTTGATACAGCTAGGGTGTTGTTCCAACACAGGCACAGGGGTTCTGTGCATTTTAAAACGCTTTAGCCCTTGGTTCATTTTGCGATAACCCGCTGCATTTAACCCTTCACAGTTTTCATTGTAATATTTCACTGCACCTACTATCATCAGCATTTCGTTGGGTGAAAGTGCTTTTACAGATAGAGTTGCTATTAATATTGCTATAAATAATGTTTTTTTCATTGTATTTGCATTCCTTTTTTTTCTGGATCAAACTTGTTTGGAAACTTTGTGTCGTACGAATATGCAGTATTCTTTAGCTTGACATCTGTGAGATCAAATCCTTCTTCTATGTTAGAGTCAATGAAACTAAGGTTTTTAAACTGTTTTTCTGTAAATAATTTAAAAAGTTTTGGGTCGTTCCCTTCAATTGTAAAATCCTGTAGATCAAATATACACCCATCTAAATCAAGGTCTTCTGCCGTGTAATTATTGCTATTGAACCATTTCAGCATATGTTGGGCGTAGCTCCTTCTTTCGGTTTCTGGCACTGTATTCCGTATACCAGGATCAGTTGGCATATTTTTTTTCGGAAAACTTTTCAATACTTTGATAAAGGCAAGTTTTACAGTTTCTTTATATTCTGGTGCTTTTTTTGTTAAATCAATCAGCCTCTGTGTTGCGATTTCACGACGAACCACCATATTATCAGTGAGCATCTGTAAAGCATCAAATAACGCATCTTGATGAATATTTTCACGAGTATCGTGAGTTCGAAAGAGCCACAATAATGCACCAGTTGGTAAAGCCAACAATACAAAAAGTAACGGAGTGGCTTTTTCTGATGCAGGGTCAGTGTTTGTAATAAAGTTATACAGGAATGAATAACAGTATTTAGATAGAAGAACACCTGTAGTGGCACTTATCAATAAAGAAGGAAAGCGATATTTTAAAATCCAGTTTTTTATTTTTGATAATGACATAGGTAATTCACACTCACATCGTATTCTAATTTATAAGTTTTTGTAAACGGATTGTAAGTCATGCCAATCATACTTTTCAAGGTTAGTCCTGAGTGTCTTGCCCACTCATCCATTTCACTTGGTTTGATGAACTTGTCCCAGTCATGAGTGCCTTGTGGTAGGAGTTTGAGGATGTATTCTGCACCGACAATGGCAAATAAATAGGATTTGGTGTTACGGTTGATGGTTGAAAAGAAGGTTTGCCCGCTAGGTTTGACTAATTTGCTACAAGCTTTGATGATTGAGGATGGGTCAGGCACATGTTCTAGCATTTCTAGACAAGTTACAATATCAAATTTTTCGAGGTGTTGTTCAGCAAAGCCCTCCACAGGGATTTTTTGATAATCCACTTCTAAACCCGACTCAAGTAAGTGTAATTTAGCAACTTCTAAGCCTGCTTCTGCCATATCAATGCCGGTAACAATCGCACCTTCTAGGGCGAGGGATTCTGCTAAGATGCCACCACCACAGCCAACATCAAGGATTTTTTTGCCTTTCAGCGAGCCACCACATTTTTCTTTAATGTAGTTTAGGCGTAGTGGGTTGATATCATGCAGAGGTTTGAATTCAGAGTTTTTATCCCACCAACGCGATGCTAATGCGGCAAACTTATTAACTTCATCAATATCTACATTACTCATAATGCTTGCACTACTTGCAAAACTTCTTCCACATGACCTTTGACTTTGACTTTATCCCACGCTTTAAGAATATTACCTTTGGTATCAATGATAAAGGTAGAGCGTACAATACCCATATATTCACGCCCCATGAATTGCTTTAGTTGCCAAACGCCAAACGCCTCACATAAATCTCCTTCCACATCAGCAATGAGCTCAAAGGGGAATGCTTGTTTGGACTTAAATTTTTCATGCTTGGTTAAATCGTCTTTTGAGACGCCGTAAATGATGGTGTTTGCATCTAAGAACGCTTGATGACTGTCTCTAAAGTCTTGCCCCTCAGTGGTGCATCCTGGTGTGGCATCTTTGGGGTAAAAATATAAAACGATATTGTGTCCTTGGGTATCAGGAATGCTAATTTCTAAATTGCTTGTGGCTTGGCAGGTAGTTGGTTGGACTTTATTCATAACGGTATAATTTCGGGTTTAAAAATTCCAATTTTAACATCTGTATGAAAAACATTCGTAATTTTTCAATTATTGCCCATATTGACCATGGAAAATCCACCATTGCCGATCGTTTTATTCAGTTTTGTGGCGGCTTGAGTGATAGAGAGATGTCCGCACAAGTATTAGACTCAATGGATATTGAAAAAGAACGGGGCATCACCATTAAAGCGCAAAGTGTGACACTGGATTATCATGCCAAAGATGGTGAAACTTATCAGCTAAATTTTATTGATACACCAGGACATGTGGATTTTTCTTATGAAGTTTCCCGTTCACTTTCTGCTTGTGAAGGCGCACTATTGATTGTTGATGCCTCGCAAGGGGTAGAAGCACAAACAGTGGCAAATTGCTATACCGCTATTGAGCAAGGCTTGGAGGTGGTAACAGTACTAAATAAAATTGATCTACCAGCAGCAGACCCTGAACGCGTGGTGGATGAAATTGAAGATGTGATCGGTGTTGAAGCACAAGACGCTGTTCACGCCAGTGCCAAATCTGGGATTGGTATTGAGGACATCTTAGAGCAAATTGTTGAAAGAATCCCTGCACCAAAAGGCGATGTGGAGGCAACAACTAAGGCATTGATTATTGACTCTTGGTTTGATAATTATTTAGGGGTTGTCTCTCTTGTACGCGTTATGGATGGTGAGATTAAGCCAAAAGATAAGATTAAAATATTCTCAAATGGCGAAGAACATTTGGTGGATGAAGTCGGTGTGTTTACGCCTAAGCGTGTCAAAACCGCAAGTTTAAAAGCAGGTGAAGTGGGTTTCTTAATTGCCAATATTAAAAACATTGACGGTGCGCCAGTGGGCGATACGATTACCAGTGTTAAAAACCCAGTAACCGAGGCTTTAGAGGGTTTTAAACCAGTGCAGCCTCGTGTATTTGCGGGTTTGTTTCCCATCTCAGGAGAAGATTATGAAAAGTTTCGTGATGCTTTGTCCAAACTTAGACTCAATGATGCGGCATTACAATACGAACCTGAAAATTCTGACGCCTTAGGCTTTGGTTTTAGAATTGGTTTTTTGGGTTTGCTGCATATGGAAATCGTTCAAGAGCGCTTAGAACGAGAATATGATTTGGATTTAATCACCACCGCACCCACTGTGGTTTATGAGATTTTAGACACTAAGGGTAATACCATTCGAGTTGATAGCCCATCAAAAATGCCAGAAAATCAATTTATTGCTGAGTTTAGAGAGCCAATTATTACTGCAAATATTTTAGTAACAGATGAGTTTGTCGGTAATGTGATTAGCCTGTGTGTTTCGAAGCGAGGCGTGCAAAAGAGTCTAACTTATATGGGCAAGCAAGTACAAATGGTATATGAGTTACCACTTAATGAAGTGGTGCTTGATTTCTTTGATAGACTTAAATCGGTATCACGAGGTTTTGCCTCAATGGATTATCAGTTTGAGCGTTATCAAGTGGCTGATTTAATCCGTCTTGATATTCAGATTAATCAAGAATCGGTTGATGCTTTGGCACTCATTATTCACCGTGAAGATTCAGTGCGAAAGGGCAGAGAAATTGCCGAGAAAATGAAAGAGCTGGTACCAAGACAAATGTTTGATGTCGCTATTCAAGCTTGTATTGGCGTCAAGGTTGTTGCCAGAACCAATGTTAAAGCCCTTAGAAAAAATGTAACTGCCAAGTGTTATGGTGGTGATGTCTCGCGTAAGCGTAAATTACTTGACAAGCAAAAGAAAGGCAAAAAACGCATGCGTAGCGTCGGCAGAGTGGATATTCCTCAAGAGGCGTTTTTGGCGGTGTTGCATATTGATTGAGGTGTAATTTAAAATTCTATTGGAAAAATCGCATTAGACAACAATAAAGATTTCAATCAAGCCAAAAAAAATCAGTGCAACTGTCTGTCTACACTGATTTTTTTAAAACCCAAAGAGAAGGCGGTTTCTTAATAGATAAGATTAAGGATATAACCCAAACGCAATCCTGCTAAATATACTAAATTAATGGTAGTTTGTTGAACATTTTTTAAGTAATCATCGGTTAAAACAATGCTATCTTTAGGGTCTTTTAATTTAAAAATATCAGCATCTATAGCGGAAAATACATTGTTATTAAATTGCTGTAAATCGTTTATCCAAGTTTTTGTGTCATAATCCATTTGATATTTTTTTGGATCTATTGTGGCACTTTTTACTATATTTGCAGAGAAATCTTTAACCAAGTTTTTGACAAAAAACTTTTCAGCATTAATGAAGTATTGTTGAATTGTCCCTGTTTTTGGTGGGTATTGTTTTCTTGCTTTATCGGTTAAACATCCCATGCCATCCCAAATTGCGTGTAATTTTTTTGTTCTTAAGCACATGCTAGCTTGAGATGTGTCAACAAGAACTGAATTAGCGCCATAAGTTTCTCCATAAGGGTTTTCTTTGGTTTTGTAAGCTTTATATAAAGGCTCTATCACATGTAATGGCTGGTGGGCATCTCCGATTAAATGTACTAAATACATTAGCAGTAAAGACTGTTTAAATTTACTAAGAGAATAGTCTTTTGGGTTTAATTTGTGTTGTTTAAATGCATATAAAACCTCTTCAAGGTTCCAATATATATCTAATTTGTAAAAAAGAACCTCGTTTGCATGCTCTGGAAGAGAGATATTTTGAGGATTGTGTATTGTTCTGCCAGAAAAATGCGCCTTGCTTAACACCTCAATATTTTGCATATTGTCTAACCAACTGGCAGATATAATGGGATCAAGATCCTTTTCAGAATCGCTAAGTTGATTGAGAATATCTGATAACAAAGGGGTGATTTTTGCTCGTTTTTCTACAGAAAGCTGATTGAGTGCAATATTTAAAATACTTAAGTGACCCTCCAGCCCATAGGCTTTGACCATAGACGGGGCGAATAGCAATGATTGAAATAATAGTACATAGATAATTTTTTTTATAGGTTTCATATTTTTATTGCGGTTATTGTAAAATTTTTTCATGCTTCATAAATTTTTAGAGGCACTTCAAGACAACAAGCGTTCTAATACAAATTTAGAGCCAAAATAAGCCACTAATAATACACTAAACCCTACTTGTATAGCAACAATAGTTTGTTTTCCACGCCAGCCAAAGAGTTTGTGTCCAAAGATTAACACAGCAAAAATGACCCAAGCCACCAATGAAAGCGCAGTTTTGTGAATAAGGTGTTGCGCAAAGAAATCGTCAATAAAGATAAAGCCAGTAATCAGTGACAAGGTTAGTAGGTAAAAACCAACTCGTAAACCTTGAAACATGAGCCTTTCCATGGTTTGTAGTGGCGGAAGTTTATTAATAAAAGGGTTGATTTTTTTGGCGTGCAAGTAGCTCTCTTGGATTTTTAACAATACTGATTGACACACTGCTAAAGCAAGCAGGGCGTAAGCAGTAATAGATAAAAAGACATGTGAAGCAATGCTTAAAGAGATGATTTTGCCAGCAGTATCAGGGAATAAAAGACTAAAGACAAGCGACAAAGCAGTCAGCGGATAAACCAAAATACCAAGTGCATGCACGGGTTTAGAGAGTGAGGATAAGAATAACAAAACCGCGATTAACCAAGCAGCAAAAGAGGTGCTGTTGGCAAGTCCAAAAAATACACCGTTAGCCGTCCAAAAGTTTGTAAAGGTTAGAGCGTGTGTGATTACGGCAAAACTAATTAACAAAAAAACGCTTTTTTGATGTTTGTGTTGAGCGTTATCTTGTGTGAAAAAACGCATTAATAATAGGGCCGCTAATAAATAAGCGATGATTGCGAAATAAGATAAAAACATAATCAACTTTGCGTAGGTAAATACAAGTCATTATAATAGGATACTTCTGCCTTATTAACACAAAAAAATGTTTGATAATTTAACCGACCGCCTGAGTAATAGTTTTAAAGCCCTACAAGGCAAGAATAAACTGTCAGAATCCAATATTAAAGACGCTATTCGTGAGGTACGCCGTGCTCTGTTAGAGGCAGATGTTGCGCTTGAGGTTGTTAAGATATTTCTTGATAAGGTGCAAGAAAAAGCCTTAGGTTTGAAAGTCGGCGAGGGGCTAAACCCATCACAGGCTTTTATCAAGCTAGTTGAATCAGAATTAACACAGATTATTGGTGGTGAGAATAAAACCTTAGACCTTAAAGCGCAACCACCAGCAGTGGTAATGGTGGCAGGTTTGCAAGGTGCGGGTAAAACCACTTCAATTGCCAAACTGGCGCGTTATTTAAAAGAGCGTGAAAACAAAAAAGTATTGGTAGTAAGTGCTGATGTTTATCGTCCAGCAGCGATTAAACAGCTGGAAGTATTGGCAGAACAAGTTGGCGTGGCATTCTTCCCCTCTAACATTAAAGAAAAGCCCGCGAGTATTGTCGCTAATGCTAAAAAACACGCACAAAAACAATTCTTTGATGTGCTTTTGGTGGACACCGCAGGTAGATTGCATGTTGATAGCGAGATGATGGATGAAATCCAAATCTTGCAGAAGAAAGTTAATCCGATTGAAACTTTGTTTGTGGTTGATTCAATGACCGGTCAAGATGCAGCACACACTGCCAAAGTTTTTGCTGACGCTTTGCCATTGACAGGTATTATTTTAACCAAAACTGATGGTGATGCACGAGGTGGTGCAGCGCTTTCAGTACGCCATATCACTGGCAAGCCGATTAAGTTCTTAGGTGTGGGTGAAAAAGTTGATGCGTTAGAACCATTTCACCCAGATAGAATTGTTTCACGCTTACTGGGTATGGGTGATGTGCTTTCACTCATTGAAGAAATTGGACAAAAAGTTGACCGTAAAAAAGCAGAAAAATCTGCCCAAAAAATGGCAAAAGGGCAGTTTGATTTGGAAGATATGCGCGACCAACTTCTGCAAATGGAACAAATGGGTGGCATGGAAGCCTTGATGGATAAAATGCCAGGCATGGGGCAAATATCTCAGAGCGTTAAAAATCAAATGATGGGCTCAGTGGAATCCAAAAAAATGATTGCCATTATTAATTCGATGACGCCCAAAGAACGCACCCACACCAAACTGATTAAGGGCTCACGCAAAAATCGCATTGCTAGAGGCTCTGGCACTGGACCGCAAGATGTTAATAAACTACTCAAACAGTTTGAAAAAATGCAAAAACAAATGAAGAAAATGGGTGGCGGAAAAATGCAAAAAATGATACAAAAGATGGGCGGTATGCAGGGCACTGAGGGTGGACTACCAGACCTGTCTAAAATGAAATTACCGCCTATGGGCGGCGGTAACAAGTTTCCGTTTTAAATGGCATTATTTGTACAATTTTATGATTGGGTCAAAACCATTACCTTTGACAAGGGTAGAGAGAGTTTATTCTGCATATGAAGGTAGGCTACTGCATTGAAGTGTGACACTTACTTTGCCAAGCCATATCATTCATGGGAGAGAGAGGACAGAATGAGAATGCTAATGGGTTACTTAGACAATATCTTCCAAAGAGTATGGTTCTTCGTAATGTTGTCTCTAAAAAAGTAGTAGAAGTGCTCAATAGAAGACCTATAAAATGTCTTGGGTGGAAAACATCTTATGAGGTATTTGAAGAATTTTTAGGAATAGATGATAGAATTTTTGTGCAGAGTATTTACTAGAGATGCGAATTCATCAAGTAAAAATCATCCTGAACTTTTTCTTATTTTAATATAATAGAGACTTTTGCATAACTCATAATTATCCACCCTAATTTTAATTTTTAGATTTTTTCAAAAATATTTTCAAAACTACCTTTATTTTTTCATAAAGTTCAAAAAAAACCTTATTTTCCCAGCTGTTT
>CAJHWH010000125.1_pt1 | contig 25142 bp, 26 predicted proteins | sample 9196851 | NCBI WGS metagenome assembly CAJHWH01 (sample SAMEA7706180, study PRJEB36976) | symbiont metagenome | biome: Marine hydrothermal vent biome [ENVO:01000030]; feature: Bathymodiolus gill tissue material [ENVO:01001393]; material: Bathymodiolus-dominated oceanic mussel reef... | reverse complement strand
GTTTGAATTTTTATTTTTTAGCTTTTTGAGGCAAAAATTCAAACCCTTAAAATGACGATTGTAAGTGGCTTGAGAATCATTAGTTCAAATGCTCAAACTGGAACAACGTGGTGAAACTGGACATATACGTATCTTCAAATGTAATATCTGGCATTGGTGTTACGGGATTTGGGTGATCAGTTAACTCCCTTAGTAAGTTCTTATGACCTACAAATTTTGCGCCTTCTTCTTTAAAAATATTACCACCAGAAATATGGTCGTGATGATTGTGGCTATAGACAACATACTTAACAGGTTTGTCCGTAATTTTTCGTATCTCATTGCGTAAAAGGTTAGCCGCTTTTGGGTTCATCGGGTCAGTAACAATAACGCCATCATCAGTGACAATAAATAAATTGCGATAAACCCACCAGCGAAATACATACAGCCCGTTGCCAATATTTTTTACGCTGTGACCAAATGGCTTCCCTCCCATAGGCTCTTGGGTTGGAAAGCTGGATGCACTCGCTGCCATGCTCGATAATAACAAGCTCGCTATTAGGATTAATTTATAGGGTAAACGACTCATTTTTATTACTCCGATAGGGTGTTTGATAATTCACGCATTATTGCGCATAACTATTATTATAAGGACATATTATCCTTACATTACGATATTAAAATTAAAAGCCTGTAAAAAACAGTGTATTTCAATCTTTTTAGGGATAAAATACAAATAATTTACCTGATATACGATATTAGTAGAAATTTTCTTTCTATATTGTTTTTAATTATATGATAACAGAAAAAATAAATAAAAAACCGATTATTGCCGAAATGCGAGAGGTGATGAGACGGATGAACTACGCTTATAAAACTGAAAATACTTATTGTGATTGGGTTAAACGTTTTATTAAGTTTTCAGGGATGAAGGATAGGAGTGAATTGTTCGAGGATTCTGAAAGCAAGGTAGAGACTTTTTTAACGGATTTGACGGTGCGACAAAATGTGGCTGCTAGCACGCAAAATCAGGCGTTTAATGCGTTGGTATTTTTATATAAAGAAGTGTTGAAAAGAGTGCTTGAAAATGTGCGAGCAACGCGTTCTCGTAAAACGCCTAGAATTCCCGTGGTGTTGAGCGTTAATGAAGTGCAGAAAATTTTGTCAAAATTACAAGAAAAAAATGCGTTAATGGTGCAAATATTGTATGGCGGTGGATTGCGAATTTCTGAACTGGTGCGTTTGCGTGTGCAGGATATTGATTTTGAATATTGCCAAATTACGGTGCGTGATGGAAAAGGTAAAAAAGACAGGGTAACACCGCTGGCAAAAAAAATTATACCGTTATTGCAAACGCATATAGAACAAAGAAGGCAGGGACATCAGTTGGATTTGGCACAGGGATTTGGTAGCGTGTATTTGCCGAATGCGTTGGTAAAAAAGTATCCGAATGCGGATAAAGAATTTGGTTGGCAGTATGTTTTTGCTAGTAGAAATATTGCAACTGACCCGAGAAGTGGCGTTGATAGGCGCCATCATATTGACCAATCAGCAGTGAATAAGGCTATTAAAGTGGCAGTTAAAAAGTGCAGAAGTATTGATAAGAAGGTCTCAGCGCATACATTTAGGCATTCGTTTGCCACGCATTTATTACAAACTGGCACGGATATTCGCACTATCCAAGCCCTACTTGGACATAGTGACTTACAAACGACGATGATTTATACTCATGTTTTAAAGCAAGGTGGGCAAGGGGTGGTGTCGCCGTTAGATAGATTGTGAATTTTTCCAATACAGAATTATTTTTAGTCAGCCTGATTTTTATGTGGGCGGGGTTTGTGCGTACGGGTCTTGGGTTTGGTGGTGCGGCATTGGGTTTGCCGTTGATGCTGTTGGTAGGTGCATCGCCTGTTTATTGGTTGCCTGTTATTGGGCTGCATTTATTGTTTTTTTCATCGCTGAGTTTGTTAAAGTCAATTAAAGAGGTGGATTGGGCATACTTAAAATCTGCATTGGTGTGGATTATCCCGCCAACTTTGGTTGGGGTGTTTGGCTTGATTGCATTGCCTGATAGAGTGATGATCGTGTTTGTTTATTCGATTACAATTTTTTACGGCATTATTTGGATTTTTAATCAAAAAATTACCTCGCATCAACCTTGGGTAGATAAATGTTTATTGATTTTTGGCGGCTATGTGGCAGGCACTTCGCTGACGGGTGCGCCACTTATAGTGGCAGTGTTTATGCATCATGTGGCGAGGCAATATTTGCGCAATACTTTATTTGTATTATGGTTTATTCTGGTGAGTATTAAGATGTTGACTTTTGTGGCAATGGATGTGATGATTGATTGGCAATTATCTGTATTATTAATCCCTGTGGCAGCGATTGGACATGTAGTTGGACTCAAATTACACGATAAAATTATTGCCAACGATCAACGGTTTAAAAAGTGGATTGGTTCGGCGTTATTGTTGATTAGTTCGTTTGGGCTTTTGAAGTTGTTTTTAAGTTAAAATCAACCTTATGAATGAATATATTCTAATTCTTGTTAGTACCATTTTGGTGAATAATTTTGTCTTGGTAAAGTTCTTAGGCTTGTGTCCATTTATGGGTGTGTCAAAGAAAGTTGAGACTGCAATTGGCATGGGCTTTGCGACGACTTTTGTGTTAACTTTGGCGAGTGTGAGTAGTTATTTGATTAATACTTATATTTTGCTTCCGTTTGAGATGGAGTATCTGCGCACCGTTGCTTTTATTGTAGCTATTGCGGGCGTGGTGGGTTTTACAGAGTTGGTGGTGAATAAAACCTCCCCTGTTTTACATCAGTCTTTAGGCGTGTTTTTGCCATTGATTACGACAAATTGTGCGGTGTTAGGCGTTGCTTTGTTGAATGTCAATCAAGACAATGGATTTTTGGCATCGGCAGTGTATGGCTTTGGTGCGGCAATTGGCTTTTCTTTTGTGTTGGTGTTGTTCTCAACAATTCGTGAGCGACTTGAGGGGGCGGATGTGCCTTTAGTTTTTCAAGGTGTGCCAATTGCGCTTATTACCGCAGGACTCATGTCAATGGCATTTATGGGTTTTATTGGATTAGCCTAAGGCCGCTATGTTTGACGCTATTATTATTTTTTCTGTGTTGTCGCTAATTTTGGGTTTAATCTTGGGCTATGCGGCCATTAAGTTTAAAATTGATGGCAATCCCTTGGTTGACCAAATTGATGCGCTCTTGCCGCAAACACAATGTGGGCAGTGTGATTTTGCAGGGTGTCGTCCTTATGCTGAAGCAATTGCCAAGGGGGAGGCGCAAATCAATCAATGTCCACCTGGTGGACAAGACGGTGTGGATGCTTTAGCAGAATTGCTAGATGTAGAAACATTATTATTGAATGAGGAGTTCGGAGAGAATACAACCGATCATGTGGTTTATGTTGATGAGCAGGTTTGTATTGGTTGCACTTTGTGTATTCAAGCCTGCCCAGTGGATGCCTTTGTTGGCGCTTCTAAGGTAATGACAACGGTTATTGAAGATGAGTGCACAGGGTGTGATTTGTGTATTCCGGTGTGTCCTGTGGATTGTATTCATATTAAGGCGTTAGAGACAACTTTGGGCAACTATGTTCCAGATTTAAAGGAGATAGCGCATGGCTAGTTATACCTTTAAAGGTGGGGTGCATATTCCTAATCTATATTTGGTAAAAAAACCAGAAGTTAGGCAAGTTGCCCCACCAGAACAAGTAGTATTGCCTTTGCAACAAAGGGTTGGTGGTAAGCAAAAACCTTGTGTGAAAGTAGGTGATAAGGTATTAACGGGGCAAGTCATTGCAAAAACGCTAGGTAAATACCCAACCTATATGCATGCTTCTATCTCAGGCGTGGTTTTGGCTATTGAAAAACATCCCATACCACATCCATCAGGTATTGATGGCGTATGTATTGTCATTGATTCTGATGGCAGGGATAAATGGATTGAGATTGAGAAATGTGACCAAGATTTTTTAAGATGTGCGCCTAGCAAAGTTATTCAAAGAATTCGTGAAGCAGGTATTGTTGGTATGGGCGGTGCAGGATTTCCAACACATATAAAAATATCCAATGCACAAGGCGCACAAACCTTGATTGTGAATGCTACTGAGTGTGAACCAGATATTATGTGTGATGATGCTTTAATGCAACACTACCCCCGTGAAATCATTCGTGGTGTGGAAGTCTTGATGCACGGGTGTGGTGCAAGAAAAGCAATCATCGCGATTGAGAATGATAAGCAAGAAGCTTTTAACTCGCTTTTGATGTATAACTTTAATGAACATATTGAGATTGTTCAGATTCCGACCAAATACACTTCTGGTGCGGAAAAAATATTAATTAAGACCTTGCTTGATATTGAAATACCCTCAGGAGAATTTGCTTCGGACTATGGGGTGTTGTGTCAAAATGTTGGCACGGTTAAAGCGATTTACGATGCAGTTATTGATAATAAGCCTTTAATTTCACGCATTGTGACAGTCACCGGCTCTGCTGTGAAAGAGCCAAGAAATTATGAGGCAAGACTGGGCACATCATTTGCATCGGTTGTGGCACAATCCAAGCCAAACAACAATTTACACCAGATTAGAATGGGTGGTATGATGATGGGGGTTGATGTGCCAAGTGTACAATATTCAATTTGCAAAACCACCAACTGTATTTTTGTTAATAACGCCACACTAAAACCAAGTACACAATCCTGTATTCGTTGCGGACAATGTAATGAAGTTTGCCCAGTAGGCTTATTGCCACAACAGTTGTTTTGGTATGCTAAGAGTGAGAATATGGACAGGGCAATGGATTATAATCTAAGAGATTGTATTGAATGTCGTTGTTGTGATATAGTTTGCCCCAGTCATATTCCATTGGCGCAGTATTTCTCATTTGCTAAAGCATTGTATTACAAGCAGACGAAAGAAAAGCAAAAAACGGATATTGCTAGAGAGCGATTTGAATTTAAAGAGTTTAGAGTTGAGCGCAATAAGACAGAGCGTGCTGAGATGATGGCAAGAAAGAAAGAAGAATTGAAAAAGAAAATGGCAGAAGATAAAACCCAAAAAGACAAAATAGCACAGGCAGTGGCAAGGGTGAAAAATAAAGGAGTTTTGAGAAAATGACAGTAGTGTTTAACTCAACCTCGCAGATGATGCGCCAAGTTATTTATGCACTTGTAGTGGGCATTAGTGTGGCTTATGCTTTTTTTGGCTGGGGCGTTATCGTGCAAATACTCTTGGCAGTGGTAGTGGCAATTGTAGTAGAGGCAACATTTTTAAAAATCAGAAAACACCCTATTAAGCCTGCAATTGCAGATGGCTCTGCTGTTTTAACAGCCGTCTTATTGGCGATTTCTATTCCCAGTATTGCCCCTTGGTGGATTGTTGTTGTGGGCGTGAGTTTTGCCATTATTTTTGGCAAGCAACTGTATGGTGGCTTGGGCAATAATCCTTTTAATCCAGCGATGTTGGGCTATGCTTTCTTGCTGATTTCTTACCCGTTGCCAATGACAACTTGGGCAAGTGAGTTTGTCAATTTCAGCCAAGCATTAGATGTGATTTTTAATCTTAATTCCAATATGGTGGACGCACTGAGTGGTGCAACCCGATTAGATGATGTAAAAACTCAACTGGGCTTAGGTAAGATGATGGGTGAATTAAACCTATATTCAGGCGCTCAGGCATGGGTCAATGCAGGCTTCTTGTTGGGTGGGTTATATTTACTTGCTAGGCGTGTTATTTTTTGGCACATTCCAAGTGCTTTTTTGTTAGGTATGGTGGTTACTGCATTTTTAGTGTCATTAGGTGATGGTGAATACCTGCCTGTGCAAAATCACTTAATGCTCGGTGGCACAATGTTGGGTGCATTTTTTATTGCTACTGACCCAGTTTCAGCTAGCACCACACCAAAAGGACGATTAATTTATGGCTTTCTGATTGGCATGTTGATTGTGATTATTCGTACTTTTGGTGGTTATCCAGATGGGGTTGCTTTTGCTGTTTTATTGATGAATATTGTTGTGCCGCTGATTGATTATTACACGCAGCCTAAGGTGTTTGGCAAATGAATAGAAAGCGCATATTTAAGGCTGGATTTTTATTGTTAGTCTTTAGTTTGGTCAGCGTATTTTTTGTCTCCCTTGTGCAAGATTCTACTAAGGAGCAGATCAAATATAATGAAGAACAATTATTGATTAAGCGTCTTGGTGAATTGGTTCAGGGCTATGACAATAATATCTTGCAAGATAAAATTTTAAAAGAAGTCAGTTTACACGGCATTAAACAAACGCTTAGTATTTACCCTGCTAAAAAGAATAATCACACTTTTGCCTACTTGATTGAACACACTTATCCAAATGGTTATAGTGGTAATATCCGTTTATTGACAGGCATTGGAAGTGACAAAAAACTTTTGGGTGTTCGTGTTATCACACATAAAGAAACACCAGGATTGGGCGATAAAATTGAAACTAAAAAATCAAATTGGATTAAGCAATTTAAAGGATTATCTTTGTCTGGTACGAACAAGAAGCAATGGAGGGTAAAGCGTGATGGTGGCATATTTGATGCCTTTACTGGCGCTACTGTCACCCCTCGTGCTATTGTGAATGCTACTTACCAAGTGTTGGAGCTATTTAATACCAAAGACTTTAAAGATGCAACTCAGTGATTTTGACTTTGACTTGCCTAAGTCACTGATTGCACAACATCCGTCAAAAAACAGGACAGATTCACGGCTTTTAATCGGACAATCAAATCTTATAGATGCACAGTTTCACCAAATAGGTGATTTTGTACAATCGGGTGATTTGTTAGTGATGAACAATACCAAAGTCATTCCAGCACGATTATTTGGACATAAAGACAGCGGTGGAAAAGTTGAAATAATGATTGAGCGGTTGTTAAATGACAAACAGGTGTTGGCAATGATTCGTGCCTCTAGAGCGCCACAAATAGGTAGCAAAATTACACTTGAAAATAGCGAAAAAGCGACCGTTTTAAATAAACAAGACGGTTTTTATACGCTTGAATTTGCCACCGATTCACTGCTTGCATTGTTGGATAATGTTGGGCATATCCCCTTGCCACCGTACATTGAGCGTACAGACGATGAACAGGATTTGAGTCGTTATCAAACCGTATATGCCAAACACGACGGCGCAGTTGCCGCACCTACGGCAGGATTGCATTTTGATGATGCTTTGCTTAATGCTTTAAAAGACAAAGGCATTAATTCGGCGTTCGTTACTTTGCATGTAGGTGCAGGCACTTTTCAACCTGTGAAAACTGACAATATCAAAGACCATACTATGCATAGTGAGTATTATGAGATTTCTCAAGATACCGTTGATAAAATTCATCAAACCAAAAAAAGTGGTGGGCGTGTAATTGCCATTGGTACAACGGCCGTTCGTTCTTTAGAGTCAGCTGCAAAATCTGGCACGCTTAAAGCCACACGAGAAGAAACTGATATTTTTATTTATCCAGGCTATGAATTCAAAGTCGTTGATATGATGGTAACTAACTTTCATTTACCTAAGTCATCCTTGCTGATGTTAGTGAGTGCCTTTATCGGACGAGATCGAATGATGGAAATGTATCAATATGCCATTGAACAAAAATATCGATTTTTCTCCTATGGAGATGCGATGTTACTGACTGGTAAAAATAGCAATGGCAGATAAACAACAAATATTGCGAGAAGTTTTTGGTTTTGATTCTTTTCGTCCCTTACAAGAACAAGCCGTTGATAAAATTTTAGCAGGTGAAGATGTTTTGTTGATTTTACCAACAGGTGGCGGAAAGTCTTTATGTTATCAACTGCCTGCATTATTAATGGAGGGGGTTTTGGTAGTGGTATCGCCTTTATTGGCGTTAATGCAGGACCAAATATTAGGTTTAGAAAATAAAGGTGTGAAAGCAGCAATGTTATCTTCTATGCAGACTATGGAAGAAATTCGAGCCACTGAAGCGGCGCTTAAAAATCAAGACATTAAAGTTTTGTTTGTTGCGCCAGAGCGCTTACAAAACGCCTATTTTTTATCATTTTTAAAGTCTATAAAAATTGCATTTTTTGCAGTGGATGAAGCGCATTGTGTCAGTGAATGGGGGCATGAATTTCGCGCGGATTATCGTCAGTTAGGTTTATTAAAAACGAATTTTCCTAATATTACTGTTGCTGCTTTTACGGCAACAGCAACGCATCAAGTAGAAAAAGATATTGTTGTACAGCTGAATTTCAAGCAAAAAGACAGTATTATTCGGGGCACAGTTTTTCGTGATAATTTGTATATCAGTGCTGCTGCTAGACAAGGGAATGGCAATCAACAGATATTAGATTTCTTAGAAAAACATCTGAATGAACAAGGTATTATTTACGCTCAATCCCGTGCTAAAACTGAAAGCTTAGCTAAGTTTTTACAAGAGAAGGGTCTCAGCGCTCAAGCCTATCATGCTGGACTGGATACCCAAAAACGCAAAGATATTTTTTCTGATTTTATCCACGAAAAAACCGATATTATGGTGGCTACTATTGCCTTTGGTATGGGTATTGATAAAAGTGACATTCGTTTTGTGGTGCATACCTCCATACCCAAAACTGTTGAGGCGTATTATCAAGAAATTGGCAGAGCGGGGCGCGATGGCTTGCCTAGTGATGTGTTACTGTTGTATTCCACTGCTGATATTGGGCAACAAGCGCGTTTTATTGAAGAAATAGAAAATGAAGATTATAAAAAACTGGCTTTCAAAAAACTTAATATCGTCAAGCAATATGCTTTTTCCGAGGGCTGTCGTCATCAGGCACTGAGTCGTTATTTTGACGATGAAATATCCCCTTGTGCCACGCTTTGTGATAATTGTACCGAACCTGATACTGAGCGACAAGATATTACTGAGTTAGCGCAGAAATTTTTATCCACCATTTATCGTACCGAGCAGTTATTCGGACAAAACTACATTATTGATGTTTTAAGAGGTTCGAAAGTTCAAAGAATTTTGAACAATAAACACGATGAGTTGACTGTTTACGGTATTGGTAAAGACTGTGGCAAGCCACAATGGAAAATAGTTGGCGACCGATTGTTGGAATTAGAAATAATCCAGGTTGCTGGTGAGTATGGCAGTTTGAAACTAACCGACAAAGCAAAACCCATTTTACAATCCGCAGCATCAGTGGATATACGTGCCACGCATTTTAAATCAAGCAAACCAAGTGTCGTCAAAAAATCTGCACCACCTAAGTATGATGTTGATGAAGCAATCTTTGAATCTTTGCGTGCGCTCAGATCGGAAATTGCAAGAGAAACCAGCATGCCTGCTTATATTATTTTTGATAATAAAACTTTACAAGAAATAGCTTATTTCTTGCCTAATAATGAAGCAAAGTTCTTGCAAATTAACGGGGTTGGCGCAGTCAAATATAAAAAATATGGTGAACAATTTTTGGCGTTAATTAACACGCTTCGCACTAACGATTTTCAAGAGCCAGAACACAAAAAAGTGGCGCAGGTAGAGCTAAAATATGAGGCTTCAAAACCTAAACAGCCTAATGTTCACTTACATAAAACTTATCATTCAACGCTAGTGTTAATTCAGCAAGGGTTATCAGTAGAAGAGATAATGAAAAACCGTGATTTTGCCACTTCTACCGTTTTAGGTCATATCAATAAATTGGTAGAAGAAAATTTGATTAATGATGTACAAAGACATACACTTTTTTCCCAAGTGCCACAAAATCCAGCACTTGATGATTGGGTAAAACAAGGCGTTGACTTAGTAGGTTCAGTTGAAAGTATTCAAAGTTATTTGGCGATATGCAAACAGTTGGAATATGGAAAAACTGATATAAATGAGGAGCAAGATGATGTATGAAAATACATTAGTAACAGTGGCAATTGAACCCAGTGAAATTCCATGGGTGAAAGTTTTTACTAAGCGAAAAGTTAAAGAATTTAGCCAATGTACAACAGCAGAAAAAGCTGAGATTTTTAGAATACTTGACATCACTGAAAAGTTAATGTTAAGTTATTTCAATGCAGATAAGATTAATATCGCCTCTTTTGGAAATTTATTGCCCCAAGTCCACTGGCACATTATGGCGCGTTTTGAAACAGACAGTTATTTCCCAGAGCCAATGTGGGGGCAAAAACAAAGAGCGGCGCAGTTGGATTTACCCAGTTTTGAAGTATTTTTTACCCAATTACAAAATAAACTGTGAGTGCCTTTATCAAACGAGAGCGAAGGATGGAAATTTATCAATATGCCATCGAACAAAAATATCGATTTTTTTCCTATGCTGATGCGATGTTATTAAATAAACAAAAAATATAATGAGTGTTAAAAATTTAAAAGAGAAGCTAAATAATATTCTTACCAAAGATGAGTCTGTTGTTGTTTCAATTAATGGCAAATGGGGCGTGGGGAAAACCTATTTCTGGCATCAATTTTAAGGAGTAACTAACAGATAAAAAAGTGGCTTATGTTTCTTTATTTGGCAAAGAAACAATTTCAAGTATTCGAACAGATATATTTTTACAAGTTATTTCTAAAAAGCAAAAGGCTTGGCATGCTACTGCAAAGCACATCGATATAACAATCCCATATATTGGCATCGGCATTACTTTGCCTGATAAGCAGGATTTCAAGGATATTATTGTATGTTTTGATGATTTTGAAAGACTATCATCGTCAATGGAATTAGAAGAAGTTCTAGGGCTGATATCCGAACTAAAAGAACAAAAAAATTGTAGCGTTGTTATGATTTTAAATGAAGATGAACTGGGGGATAACAAGGAGACACTTGATAAATATAAAGAAAAGTTGATTGATTATGAATTTAGTTATGCTCCAAGACCCTTTGAATCGTTAGAAATATTGCAAGATAAATTAACAGCCTTTAAAGAGTATCCACTACAAGATTATTTAACAAAACATAAGATAAACAATATAAGGGTTATTAGTCGAATTATAAATGCATTAAATGATTTTTCTTTTATTGAGTCCCATATTAAAGATACGCCAGAAGTGACAACTGAGATAGTGGATAGTATTATCCAAATTGCCGCCATTAACGCGCAGAACTCTTCTTTTCGTGAATTTATAGAATATACAAAAAAGCTATTTACCCCTGATGAATTTGAAGAAAATAAGAAGTATGAATATTTATTGTCCTTAGTTGATGGTGATAATAAGCATCATAAAGCCCTTTTCTTGGAAAGTAATGTTGTTTCTAGCCTTTTTAAATGTTGCCAAACCTCACTTATCGATGAAGAATATTTTATAAAGATTGTTGAAGTTAAAATCAATAATCAGAATTTATCTTCTACGTATGAAAATATTAATGAAAGGCATCAATATGATATGTCGTATAAGAATAAGGCGTATGTATCAGATTTATGGAACTTATTAGAAGAACAAGGATATAAAATCAGTATTGCTGAATATACATTTCTATATCCTGGACATTTTATATACTATATTAAGCAATTAGAAACACTAGATGTTGAAAATAAAGCACAATATCGCAACTTTGCTCTTGGATGTTTAAAGGGTTTTATCAGGGATAATCTTGATTGGATGCGAGATGATAGATCTGGAGCCCCACAAAAACTTTTAGATTTTGATCCAGAATTAGATAGTTATTACGAACAATGCACTGTTGAAAATCAACAAGAATCCGTTGACTCCAGTGAGAAAATAATAAGTTTGATGCATAATGTTAAAAAAATGGCAAGAGTAATGAGTTAGAGGCTCTATCTCAAATTCAGAAACCAAAGATAAAGCAGTATATATTAAGCGACGCAAGATACTTCAAAGAGACTTTTGATTTTTTGATGAGATGTAATGTTTATACCCTCAAAAAATATGTAAGCAATATAGACCTTGTGCTTCGGGAATTGTCTCAATCTGAAGATAGTGATCATGTGTATAAAGCTAAGGAGGTGCTGGATTCTTTAGTAAAAGAAGAGGTGATAAAGCTACAAAATAGTGATGATATTTCAAAATAATTTAATCAAAGTTGAGGTTGAGTCCAGTGAACTCCCATGGGTTAAGGTTTTTACCCAACGAAAAGTTAAAGAATTCGGCCAATGTACAACAGCAGAAAAGACTGAGATTTCTAGAATACTTGACATCACTGAAAAGTTAATGTTAAGTTATTTCAATGCAGATAAGATTAATATCGCCTCTTTTGGAAACTTATTACCCTAAGTCCACTGGCACATTATGGCGCGTTTTGAAACAGACAGTTGTTTCCCAAAGCCAATGTGGGGGCAAAAACAAAGAGAGTCAAAGTTAGATTTACCCAGTTTTGAATAACTAAAAAACAAATTAAAATTTCTTATTTCGAGTGAGTTAGACTTAACCTAGCAATTCAGTTTTTTACAAGGGGCGGGGGCAGAAAATCAGAGCGGGCTATAAATCAATTACTTTGACCACTTGATTTTTGTATAAAAAGCCCTTGTGGACGAGTCGACTTAATTTAAAATAAAAAAATGGAAAAAATTGCTATCAATCCCCAGCGTTTAAAATGGTGTTGTGAAACTTGGAAAGGGTCTATATTGATTGCGAGCAGTTGCAAGAGATTTGTGCACAGCATGGTGTGTTTTCTTTGCCTGTGGTGCAAGTCTTTTTTATGGGGCAGAAGTTTATTGAAGAAATGCGTGGGTTTTCACTTATGGGTTGAATTCGCCTGAGTATTTAAAGCTTGTTTTTGATTTTTTGTAAGTGTGGCATATTAAGTTGCAATTCACTTGCGAGTTTTAGTGTTCGTTTTAGCCTTTGAGGGGCTGACCTACCCATACATTGGTGTGACAAATCACCTTCAAAGGCGAGCAGCATGCCTTTTTCTAACTCATCCTCAACAAAAATTTTGCCAGTGAGTGCGCTTTGTAGTTTTAAAATATCGCTTGATACATTGCGCATTAGCTTGAGATGATTATTACGCAGGTCCTCAACTGTACTGCCCGTTTCAATTGCCAAGCCTGCGATATTAGTCGTTAGAATATAGAGATTTTTTAGTACCAACTCAAACAGCAGTTCTTTATCGTTAGCAACAGTATGTGCTGGAATATCAATTAGCGCCAATGACGCCACCAAAATTTGCGCTTTAGGTCCAAATACAGGTGAAGAAATCAATACCTTAGAATCCATGCCCTTTTTCTTTTCAAACCACACTGAAATCACTGTTGGGTCAATAAAATCGTGTATCGACCAATCGCGTGGCAACAACTCATTTTGCATCATTGCGACACGCTCTTTCCATTCATTGGGAATAGATTTTAGTGCTGATTGTAAATCTCCTTCGCCAGTACAAACCAAGATAAATTCAGGGTCAATAGACGCGCACAACTCGTCAATATCAGTGGCTCTGGTGATAGGGTAAACAGGGTAGTTATTTTTTAAAAAGGCGCGCGCAAATACGCTACCTAATTCGCCGATACCTAAGACAATAATGGGTTTTTTCATTTTAAAATATCTAACAAAGTTTTACCCATAGTTGCAGGAGTTGGCGAAATAGCCACGCCTGCATTTTTTAGGGCTTTGATTTTATCTTCTGCCTTGCCCGAGCCACCACTAATTACTGCACCTGCATGACCCATACGCTTGCCTTTTGGTGCAGTGAGTCCTGCAATATAAGACACCACAGGTTTTGACACATTGAATTGAATGTATTCTGCCGCTTCTTCTTCAGCTGAGCCGCCAATCTCGCCAACCATAATGATAGACTCAGTTTGCTCATCGGCTTCAAATAATGCTAAACAATCAATGAAGCTCATCCCGCTAATAGGGTCACCACCAATACCAATACAAGTGCTTTGGCCAAGTCCAGCTTGAGTGGTTTGATGTACGGCTTCGTAGGTGAGTGTCCCCGAACGAGAGACCACACCAACACTACCAACTTGGTGAATATTGCCCGGCATAATACCCAATTTGCACTCATCAGGGGTAATGACACCGGGGCAGTTTGGACCAATCAAGGTTGAGTTTGAATCTTTTAAAATCGCTTTAACCTTAAGCATATCTTGCACTGGAATACCTTCAGTGATACAAGCGATCACAGGCATTTGTGCTTCAATTGCTTCAACAATTGAAGCATAGGCAAAACGCGGCGGCACATAAATCATCGTGGCATTGGCACCTGTTTCATTCATCGCCTCAATAACTGAGTTAAACACCGGTAAGTTTAAGTGTGTTTGTCCACCTTTGCTAGGGGTTACGCCACCAACAAACTGTGTACCGTAAGCAATAGATTGCTCTGAATGGAATGTACCTTGTTTGCCAGTAAAACCCTGAGTGATAACTTTGGTGTTTTTATTAATCAGTACACTCATTTTGACTGCTCCTGAGATAATGCCACAATTTTGATGGCAGCTTGAGTTAAGTCTGCCTCAGTATAGATATTATATTTAGACCTACTTAATAATGCTAATCCTTGTGCAGCATTTGTGCCTTCCAAGCGTACGACAATAGGCAGGCTCAATCCCACCTTTTCAATGGCTTGCAAAATACCTTGTGCAATTAAATCACAACGCACAATACCACCAAAAATATTCACCAAGATACCGCTTACATTTGACTCAGTTTGGATCAACTCAAACGCCTTAGCAACCCGCTGTGCTGTTGTGCCCCCGCCTACATCTAAGAAGTTAGCAGGAGAGCCACCATGATGTTCGATCAAATCCATTGTTGCCATTGCCAGCCCTGCACCATTGACCATGCAGCCAATGGTGCCATCCAGTGAAATATAATTGAGTTGATGTTCGCTGGCTTTTTTTTCCTTTTCATCTTCTTGAGAAGTGTCACGCAACTGCAGGATATCTTCGTGGCGATATAAGGCATTATCATCAAAATCAATCTTACCATCAAGTGCTAATAAAGTGTTTTCCGCTGTAACAATCAGTGGATTAATCTCAATTAAACTCACATCTTTAGTGGTAAAAATTTCGTACAAACTCAGCAAGGTTTGGTTGAATTGCTTAGCTAATGTATCTGTAAGATTAAGTTGCTGGGCGATAGAATCACAATCTTGCGAGCTTAGTGTTCCAAGCGGGTCAACGCCAAATTTAATAATCTTATCAGGCGTTTCACTGGCAACTTTTTCAATATCCATGCCACCTTCGGTAGAAGCCAAAACAGTTATTTTTTGCGTTTGCCTATCCACTAACAAACCCAAATACAATTCACGCTCAATATTTTGCCCCGCTTCAATCAACAATTGGTTAATCGGTAAACCCTTAGCGTCGGTTTGTGGCGTAACCAACTGTGTGCCCAGTAATTGTTCTGCTACATGCGCCACCTCTGCCATTGAATGACACAAAATCACCCCGCCCCCTTTGCCCCGTCCACCCGTATGAACCTGTGCTTTTACCACCCAAACGCTGCCACCTAATTCTGAGCATGCTTTGCTTGATTGTTCTACAGTTGAAACTAAAACCCCTTTGGGGGTTTTAATGCTAAATTGGTTAAATAATGTTTTTGCTTGGTATTCGTGTATATGCATAATTTTTTTGTAATCAAGTCAAGAGCCAGTCAAGAAAACTATATTAATATAAATAACTGATTTATAATGTTTTTTTAAGTTTAAATGTATAATATTTTTGGTAAAATTAAGAGCCAGTCAAGAAAATATCATGCCCAAAATGGGTGATATCCACTTCTAGGGCTTTCTGTATCAGCAATTTTTATTAACCCTTTTGATAAGGCATTTTTAATCACTTTGCTGACCTGAGATTCATTGCCTTTTTTAATGCCAAGTCTAGTACATAAGCTAGAATTCTTTAATTTCATGCCACTAATGTATTTGATGACTGCATGTTGATAACAAGCTCTAGTTCTTTCTTCTATTGTTAAATCTGCAAATGACCTATAGGCATACAAAATCACTTGTGTAGAGTTACCATACGTCCTAAATATTGGTGCAGGCAATTGAGCTTCTTCTACACTAAAAATGACCTTATCCACACCGCTTCCTTGTTCCTCGCAAAGTCTCATACGTCTCATAAGTCCTGCCAATCCTTCATTTCTTGATTTAGGCGGTAAGTCAATTATTCTTTCAATAGGGTTTAACGATTCCCCTGGATTGGTAACTTCTAAACGATTATTGAATAATTCAACTTGAGGTCCAGCACCTGTAATAGTCATATCCTGATGAATTAATGCATTTGCAATAATTTCTCTAATTGCTATTTTTGGAAAAGGTGCGTTGGTTTGACGATAAACTTCTCCAATGGTTTCACTATTTGGTAGTAAATTGTTAATATAGGTAACCAAGCCTTCAAGGGCGATTGCGTAACCCTTTAAGCTATCTTTTCTATGGCTAACCTCTGCTTTATTATCGCCATTGTAAGCAATAAAGCGCACCCCTTTTCTTGCAATAGATACACCAAAGTCATTTAAATCATTGGCTAGCAATAATGCACCCAGATTAAGAATATTCCATTTATTGCCTATATCTTTTTCAACAATATTATCCCTCTCAAGATATTGCAATATTTCATCAATACTTTGGGGTGAGGCTTGGCTGATCAATTTAAAATAAACCTTGTAAGCAAGATAATTTAACACTTCATCAGCAGTTAAAAACTGTTTTGCGACCTCATGTTCCCAAGTATAGGTCTGCAAATTTTTCATCAGTATTTGCATCTTATCAAGATGATCTGATAATTTAGGTGTTGCGCTACCAATTCTTACATAGGCCGTTCCATTAAACTCAATTGGTGTTATGGTTGTTGCAGGGATTTCCAATATCACAATATTGTCATCTTGGTGTGTAACTAATCTAAAATCACAATGTATAGAAGGACTTAATGCTTGAGATAATTTGAATTTTGTTATGCTTTTATTGTTAGGATTAAAATCAGTGCCGATAATACAACCATCGTCAGAAATCCCCCATAAGATATATGCATAATCTTTGTTAAGAATACGAGCAGAGTTGGATAATGCTGAACATAATTTACCGATTACCTTAGGATTGGTGTTATTGCTCTTAAATTCTAAAAGCTCGTTTTCTTTATCATTTAGAAGTATATTTATTAATTCTATATCTCTTTGTTTTCCCATAATCTTTATTTTTAAATCACACCTCCATTAAATCTTTTTCAAGCAAGAGCAGTCTTAAATCATTTGTGGTTATTTTACAAATAAAATACAGTGTAGTTTAAGTAAAATAAGATGTTTTATTTCATATTTTTTAAAAATGGCAACTTATTCTACCAGTCAATTCAAAAATGGCTTAAAACTCATGCTAGGCGGTAACCCTTGTTCAATTATCAGTAATGAGATTCGAAAGCCCGGTAAAGGGCAAGCGTCTAACCGAGTTAAACTTAAGGATTTAATTACGGGCAAGACTTTGGAAAAGACTTTTAAATCTGGTGAATCTGTAGAGGGTGCGGATGTGATGGAGCTAGATTTGCAATATCTTTATAACGATGGTAGTGAATGGAATTTTATGGACCCAGAGTCTTTTGAACAATACGCTATTGATGATACTTCTATGGATGATGCCAGAGGTTATTTAGTAGAGCAGGATATGTGCGTAGTGACGCTTTGGAATAATAATCCAATCTCAGTAACGCCGCCTAATCATGTGATGCTTGAAGTGGTGGATACCGACCCAGGGCTAAAAGGCGATACGGCGGGTACAGGTGGCAAACCTGCGACGATGAATACGGGCGTGGTGGTGCAAGTGCCTTTATTTATCAGTATTGGTGAAAAGGTAAAGGTGGATACACGCACCAACGAATACGCAGGTCGAACTTAATAATAGCGTTTTTTGCCGTGCTTCGGCGTTAGGTTTTAAAAATGCCTCAGTCATATATAACCAACATGTGTTCCTTGTGGATTTCTTAAAACCTGCCTTGCAGAATAACAAAATATTGGCTATTGCAATTATGAAAGAAATGATTAACTCATTAAAGCTAAGCGCTGACATCATTAAGAAAATTCGTCAATTTTTTGATGGGCAAGGGTTGTGTGAAGTGCAAACCCCGCAACTGCTTGACTATCCTACAACCGATGTTTATATTGATAGTATTGCACTGCAAGTTAATAAAGACATTGGGCTTAAATCGAAATATCTGCACACCTCTCCTGAATTAGAAATGAAGAAACTACTGGCAAAGGGCAGTGGGGATATTTATCAGATCTGCCAAGTGTTTCGTGATAATGAGCAGGGTGCACAGAATTTTAACGAGTTCACAATGTTAGAATATTATCGTTTAGGGTTTGATATCCATAGATTGATGGATGATATGACAGATTTGCTTAAATCGTTGGGCTTTACTAGACCAGCAACGCGGTTGTCTTACGCACAAGCATTCAGTGAATTTACTGAGATTGATATTTTAAATACGGATTTCAATGACTTAAAAAAAATTGCCAAATCGCATGATTTATGTGGTGATTTTGAGTGGATTGAAGATTTACAGATTTTGCTGTTTACCGCATTGTGTGAGCCAAAACTGGAAGAACACCCCCTTTGTTTTATTTATGATTATCCCAAGAGCCAATCTGCCTTGGCTAAAGTACAAGGGCAAGTAGCACATCGATTTGAGATGTATATGTATGGTGATGAAGTGGCAAATGGTTATGATGAATTACAAGATGCACAGGACTATCAAAAATGCTTTGGGCTTGAAATTAATAAGCGTTTGGTTCTAGGCAAAGCACCCGTTGATATTGATGAAGGTTTTTTGTCAAATTTACAAAATTCCCTGCCACAATGTTCAGGGGTTGCTATTGGGGTAGAGCGATTATTGTCAAATCTGTTAAAATGAAAATTATGATTCGATTATTTCCCTTATTATTATTGTTGGGCTTGAATGTAGGCGCTTTGCAATTTTTGCAGCCTACAGATGGACAAAATACAGTTAAACAAAAACTAGGGCGCTCTGAGCAACCACCACCAACACAAATTCTGACCCAACTAAATAAGGATGCAAAAAGTGGCAATGTAAGAGCGCAACTAAGTTTGGCAAAAATGTATCATCATGGTATCAATGTTGCAAAAGATATGAAGTTGGCGTTTTATTGGTATTTTCAAGTTGCCGAATCTGGCTATTCTACAGCGCAGTTTAATTTGGCAGAGTTTTATTATAACGGTATTGGTACTGAGAAAAATCTGAAACAGGCAGTATTTTGGTATTCAAGAGCAGCACAGCAAGATTTTATAGAGGTGCAATATAAATTAGCCACAATGTATCACTTTGGAAAAGAGATAGAAGTTGATTATGTAAAGGCTCGTTATTGGTATACAAAGGCTGCCAAACTTGGGTTTGTACCTGCTCAGTTGGCACTGGGTAAACTGTATGACAAGGGAGAAGGTGTGGCAAAAGATTTGACAGAGGCACAACATTGGTATGAAGCTGCAGCTGTACAGTCAAACGCTGAAGCACAATATTATTTGGCTTTGTTATTTGAGCGCCAAGAGAAATTTGTTCAAGCATTATTGATGTATCAACAATCAGCAGAACAAAAGTTTACCAAAGCGCAATTGCGTCTGGCTAAATTATATTATCAAGGTCGTTTAAGTGAGAAAGACGATATTGAGGCGCTTAAGTTGGCGTTAATAGTTGCTGAAAAAGGCAATGTTGAAGCGCAATTTTTGGCGGCAAGTATTTATCATTACAGCACACAAGTTGAACAGGATTTAGAGCAGGCAAGGTATTGGTATGATAAAGCTTTTAAGCAAGGTCACACATCAGCAGAATCTTTGTTAAGGCAGGTTGATGCCAATATAGCGGACAATAAAAATACTGAAGATGATTATCAGACAGTAGAAATTTCAGAAAAACCATCTGTTAAATTGATAGAAAATTTACTCAGTAAACCCTTAGAAAAGCCTATCATTACCACCATACCTAATGTGAAAGAAATCAAGCGTTCATTATTGGATAACACGGAAGCGCTAGATAAGAATATTAAAGCATTAACCCTTAGTGCTGAGCAAGGCAACTCAACTGCACAACACAATTTGAGCATCTTGTTTAGTATTGGCGCATTAGTACCAAAAAATGATACAAAAGCTTTTACATTAATGCAAAAATCAGCCAGACAAGGCGTGGCACGCTCACAAAATTCTTTGGCAATGATGTATTTCAAAGGTATTGGTGTTAAAGCGAATTACCAATCTGCATATTTTTGGGCTGCCTCTTCTGCCAAACAAGGTAATCAAGAAGGTAAGAAGATTTTGTCGTATATCAGCAAATACAAATAATAATGAAAGATAAATTTTGGCAGGAGCTATCTTTATCCGAGATGACACGAGCACAGTGGGAATCTTTATGTGATGGTTGTGGGCGTTGTTGTCTGCATAAAATTGAGGATGAAGATACCAATGAAATTTATTTTACCGATGTGGCTTGTCGTTATCTTGATGAAGAAACTTGTCAATGTCCACACTATGGGGTGCGTCAATCAAAGGTGCCGGATTGTTTGACCATTTATCCCAATTGGGGTAAGAAGTTCTTATGGCTGCCAACAACTTGTGCTTATCGCTTGTTATCTGAGAATAAACCATTGTTTGATTGGCATCCGTTGATTAGTGGCGATGTAAATTCAGTGCATTTAGCGGGGATTTCTGTGCGTGGACGCACTTATAGAGATGATGAAATTCCGCAAGAAGAAGTTTATAAACATGTCATTAATTGGGTAGAATAATACAAAGTTTTTATAAGGAGTATTTATTTATGAATAATCATATCAATTTTTTTAAAGTCTCAATATTAAGCTACCTATTTTTGGTAAGCACTGTATTTGCTGCGTGGCCACATGAAGATATTTCTCAAGCCGTGTTTGCTCAATCCGTAAAAGACAGAGTGCCTATTGAGATAATAACAGAAGCCGATAATTCTTTAGGTAAAATCTATTTTTTTACCAATATCCGTCATTTGAAAGGCGATAAAATTACCCATCGCTGGTCTTATAAGGGCAAAGTTAAGGCAGAGATTGATTTTGATATTAAAGGTAATCGCTGGCGTGTGTGGTCAAGTAAAAACCTGTGGCATAGATGGACAGGGCAGTGGAAGGTTGAGGTTGTTAATCAAAATAACCAAATTTTATTAACAAAAACATTTGAGTATAAAAAAGAAAATGAATAAAGTGGTACTTGCCTATTCAGGCGGATTAGACACCAGCATTATTGTTAAATGGCTACAAGATACCTACCAGTGTGAAGTGGTTACTTTCACTGCCGATGTCGGACAGGGTGAAGAAGTAGAGCCTGCACGCGCTAAGGCAAAAGCTGCAGGTGTTAAAGAAATTTATATTGAAGATTTGCGTGAAGAATTTGCCACAGACTTTGTCTTCCCAATGTTTCGTGCAAATACTATTTATGAGGGTGAATATTTGCTCGGTACTTCTATTGCTCGTCCACTGATTTCCAAACGATTGGTTGAAATTGCCAACCAAGTGAATGCAGATGCCATCAGCCATGGTGCTACGGGCAAGGGCAATGACCAAGTGCGTTTTGAACTGAATGCTTACGCCTTAGATGCCAATATTCAAGTAATTGCCCCGTGGCGTGAATGGGATTTGTCTTCGCGTGAATCGTTAATGGATTATGCTGAAAAACACGGTATTGAAATTGATTATCAAAAGCAAGATAAAAAATCCCCCTATTCGATGGATGCAAACTTATTGCACATCTCTTACGAGGGTGATATTTTAGAAGACCCTTGGGCAGAGCCAGAAGATGATATGTGGCGTTGGACGGTGTCGCCTGAAGATGCACCTGATAAAGCTGAATATGTAGAGCTGACTTATAAAAAAGGTGATATTGTTGCTATTAATGGTAAGGCAATGAGCCCAGCCAGTGTTATGGAAGATTTAAATAAGCGCGCGGGTGCACATGGTATTGGTCGTGACGACATTGTTGAGAATCGTTTTGTGGGCATGAAATCGCGCGGTTGTTATGAAACACCAGCTGGGACAGTAATGCTAAAAGCACACCGAGCCATGGAGAGTTTAACTTTGGATAGAGAAGCGGCACACCTTAAAGATGAATTGATGCCAAAGTATGCCAATATGGTTTATAACGGTTTTTGGTTTGCGCCAGAGCGTGAAATGTTACAAGCTGCTATTGACCAAACACAAGAAGTAGTGAATGGGGAAGTACGCTTAAAGTTTTACAAAGGTAATGTGATCGTGGTTGGTCGTAAGTCTGACAATTCACTCTTTAATGAAAAAATTGCTACTTTTGAAGATGATGAAGGTGCTTATGACCAAAAAGATGCAGCGGGTTTTATTAAGCTCAATGCATTGCGCTTACGCCTTAAATCGTTAAAGTAAGTGCATTAAATTAAGTAATAAAAAGCCCAACCAATAGTCGGGCTTTTTATTGTATCTTGTATGGAGGCCGGAACCAGAGTCGAACTGGTCTGTAAGGCTTTGCAGGCCCCTGCATAACCGCTTTGCTATCCGGCCAAGGTAGTAAAAAAAGGCAACAGTAAAAAAAAGCCTGTTCTCACAGGCTTTTAAAATTTGGAGCGGGAAACGAGATTCGAACTCGCGACATTCACGTTGGCAACGTGATGCTCTACCAGCTGAGCTATTCCCGCATAAGCGATATATTATAATGTGTTTTTTACTAGGATTTGAATGTTTTTATTCCTTCTTTTAAATAAATTAATCCAGAGTATAAAGTCAGCAAAGTTGCAACAACCAATAAGAAAACACCAATCTCGAAACTTGGCAATCCAAAGAATGGCTGCTGGTAAAGTAAAAACAGAATGGCAAAAATTTGCACAAAAGTTTTTACTTTGCCAATGAATGAAACATTAATGGTTGAACGCTGACCAACTGTGCTCATCCATTCTCTTAGTGCTGACACCAAGATTTCTCTAGAAATAATAATCAACGCACAAACACCAATATACCAATGCGTATTGCTAGGGTAGTAATCAACCAATAAAACTAAGGCCGTTGAAACCATTAATTTATCCGCAACAGGGTCTAAAAAAGCCCCTAATTTTGAAGTCATATTAAGTTTTCTTGCCAAATATCCGTCTAAATAATCTGTCAGGCTAATGGTAGCGTAAACACCCGTTAGTGAAAAATTAATCCAAGTGAATATCGGTGTATCTGTATAAGTAGGCTGACAATAATACAAAACTACAAAAAGCGGAATTAGCGCAATTCTTGATAAAGTTAAAATATTTGGTATTGTCATCATAAGAATATCTTATCAGTGTAAACAAAAAACCCCTGCAGATTCACGCAAGGGTTTTTTAAAATATGGTGCGCCCGGCGGGATTCGAACCTGCAACCGCTCGGTTCGTAGCCGAGTACTCTATCCAGTTGAGCCACGGGCGCAAAATTTTTGTTTATAAGCGCCAAACTACTGCATGTGTTTTATGCTGTCGTATAAAGAATACTAAGTGACATCAAACGCTTTGTATTTCACACCTCTAAACAAAAATTACAAAATAAGGCGTAAATTACTGTTGTTTATTGCTAAACAAGGTGGGAAATTATACGCATAATTTTTTGATGATTTGTTCTAATTTTGCAACCCTTGAGCCTTTGAAAAGAATAGTGCAATCTGTGTGCTGTTTGAGTGTTGTCAGTAGTTGCGCTTCATTGTTAAAATTTTGTACACCATAGTCGGATTGAAAACTATACAGTTGACTAATATCCAATGATTTTGCAAAGTCACCAATTTGGCGGTGATAGGCATCGGATTTATCGCCCAACTCTGCCATTTTTCCAAGCACAGCAATTTTTTTGCCAGTAAAACTGTTCAACACTTCCAAAGCATATTTACTAGAGCTTGGACTGGCATTGTAAGAGTCATCAATAATGGTTAAATGAGATTTTTGAATAATATTCAATCTGCCTTTTTCAGCTTGTGTTTTTTCTAAACCTTGTTTGATGAGCTTAATATCAATTTCTAGCGCACAAGCACAGGCGCTGGCTGCCAAGGCGTTATCAATATTGTGCCTACCAAGGAGTTGTAAGATTACCCTTACTTTCTTATCAAAGATATTTAAATCAAAACTGTTATTGTTGATATTATTAGCAAAAATATTGCCACCCTCGCCAAAACTAACATCGCCTGTAAAAGAAGTTTGTGTGTTGACAATATTTTTACAATGGCTTGAATAAATCTCACCTTTGGCTTTAACCAAATTATTAAAACCACCAAACTCACCAATATGCGCATCAAGCGTGTTGGTTACTACTGCAATATCAGGGCTTGCTATCTTACACAGATGGGAGATTTCACCCAAATGATTCGCCCCCATTTCAATGACAGCGTATTGGTGTTTTTCTTTCAATCTAAGTAAGGTCATCGGCACACCAAGGTGATTGTTAAGATTGCCTTTGGTCGCCAGAGTGGGTGCTTTTAATTTAAGAATATTTTTCAATATATTCTTGAGAGTGGTTTTGCCATTACTACCTGTAATGGCAATCACTTTTGGCTTAATATTATGCAAGTGCCAAGTGGCAATCTCGCTAAGTGCATTTTGTGTATTTTCCACCACTAAAGTAGGCAAACTTGAGTCTACTTTTTTACTAACAACCAGTGCCACCGCACCCATTTTTTGCGCCTGATTAACATAGTCGTGTGCATCAAAATTATCCCCAACTAGGGCAATAAACAAAGCGCCGTCCATGCGCTTTCTGGTATCGGTACAAACATCTTTAAAAGTGACATTGCGTATATCAGTTGTATTAATGTTTAATACTTGAGCGATGGCGTGTGTATTAGATAATAACATTATTTTGTTTGTAAAATTTCATTAACCCCTTCAAATAATTCTAGAATTTAAATATCTAAAATTTTAACGATACTAATTAAATGTATCAAGTTAAATCTCTGATTTTTGATGCCAGTTTCAATAAAAGAAATCAAACTAACAGATTTATGCGCCATTGTCATTGCTAAATTTAACTGTGACATTTTGCGCTTTTTTCTTTCATGCTTTATATTTTTAACGATTTTTCTAAGTACTAAATCGGTTATTCTATTTCTATTGTATTTTCCATTTTCGCTTATAAAAACCACATATGAGTAGAGACCTTTGCATAACCCAACCAAAAAACCACCAATCTGATAAAATAACACCCATCTAAAACAACCATAAAACACCCAAAATGTCTTGGAAAAATATCCAACAAAATTCATTTGCAGATTCTCTT
>CAJHWH010000042.1_pt1 | contig 25906 bp, 22 predicted proteins | sample 9196851 | NCBI WGS metagenome assembly CAJHWH01 (sample SAMEA7706180, study PRJEB36976) | symbiont metagenome | biome: Marine hydrothermal vent biome [ENVO:01000030]; feature: Bathymodiolus gill tissue material [ENVO:01001393]; material: Bathymodiolus-dominated oceanic mussel reef... | reverse complement strand
TGATGATTTCTGTTTGAGTGGTCATTATTTTTTTAAGTTATTGATATTAATAGTATTTTACTATAAATATGGTGTTTTTTGGTTGTTTTTTGGTTGTTTTTTGGGTTTTTATTTTCAACAGTCCCATGAGTGGTAAAAGGATAAAAAGTAACAAAAAGCAAGAAAATAAATGCTAAAAGCGTAGATTTAAGGGGGGTTAGGTTTTATGAAAAAATGTGGAGAAATTTGGAAAATTTTTTTAAAAAAATGGATGAAAGCGAATTAGGGGTGGAAATTATGAATTATTCAAAGGTCTCTTTTAAACTAAATCAACACGCCAACACAAAAACTATTCCAAATTAGATGAGAGTAGTTTTTCCGCTTGTTCTAATGAAACACCTTTGCGCTTGGCGTAGTTTTCTAATTGCGCCTGATTGATTTTTGCCACACCAAAATATTTGGCATCAGGGTTAGCAAAATACCAGCCACTGACGCTAGCAGTGGGTAACATAGCATGCGAGCTAGTAAGGGTCATGCCGGTGTTTTTTTCTACATCAAGCAAATCCCAAAGTTTTTCTTTTTCGCTGTGCTCAGGGCAAGATGGATAGCCAGGGGCAGGGCGGATGCCATCAAACTTTTCTTGAATGAGTTGGTTGTTATCAAATGCCTCAGAACTATAACCCCAAAGCTCAGTGCGCAGTTTAAAGTGCATAAGCTCGGTAAAGGCTTCGGCTAGGCGATCAGCCACGGCTTTAATCATGATTGAGTTGTAATCATCATGGTCGGCTTCAAATGCGCTGATGAGTGGTTCAATATTAATGCCAGTGGTCACGGCAAAAGCACCCATATAATCCTGAATACCACTGTCTTTTGGAGCGATGAAGTCGCTTAAACAGGAGTTTGGGGTGTTGCCTTTTTTATCTAACTGTTGGCGTAGGTGATTAAGGGTCATGAATACTTCGTTGTTTTCATCATACAGCTCAATATCTTCATTGATACTATTGGCTGGGAAAATACCGATAACACCGTTGGCAGTGAGCAGTTTTCCATCAATCACTTTTTTAAATAAAGCTTTGGCATCATCAAACAGTGCGCTGGCGGATTCACCCACAACCTCATCTGTTAAGATATCGGGGAATTTACCAGCCAATTCCCAAGTGCGGAAAAACGGCACCCAGTCAATAAATTTAAAAATTTCAGCCAGGTCGTAGTCTTTAAAAATATGAATGCCTAATTTTTTAGGCTTAACAATAGCATTAAAAGAGATGTTAGGCTTGTTGGCTCTGGCTTTTTCTAAAGAAATGAGTTTACTTTTTCCTTTGTTAGCACGGCGTTGCCTGACAATTTCGTATTCTTGTTGGGTGTCAGCTAGTAATTTTGGCTTTAACTTCTCAGACAGTAGGCTTGAGGCCACACCAACAGACTTAGAGGCGTCTTGCACATAGAACACGCCATGATTGTATTCTGGCTCAATTTTCACGGCTGTATGTGCTTTAGAGGTGGTGGCACCGCCAATCATTAATGGTAACTCAAAGCCTTGGCGAGTCATTTCCTTAGCAACAAATACCATTTCATCAAGTGAGGGTGTGATGAGTCCAGAGAGGCCAATAATATCCACATTTTCTTTTCTGGCAGCCTCTAAAATAGTTTCAGTAGGCACCATCACGCCTAAATCAATAATCTCATAATTATTACAAGAAAGCACCACGCCAACAATGTTTTTGCCAATATCGTGCACATCACCCTTAACCGTTGCCATTAGGATTTTGCCTTGTGAGGTGGAGGCGCAATCTTCTTTTTCGGCTTCTAAAAATGGGTCTAGGTAGGCGACGGATTTTTTCATCACACGGGCGGACTTCACTACTTGTGGCAAAAACATTTTGCCTGCACCGAACAAATCACCGACGATATTCATGCCACTCATTAGTGGACCTTCAATGACAAGAATAGGGCGACCCAATTTATCAAAAGCTTCTTGAGTGTCTTTATCAATATATTTAGTAATACCTTTAACGAGCGCGTGTTCTAGGCGTTTTTCTACTGTCCATGTGCGCCATTCTAGGTCTTTTTTATTGTCTTTTTGCTCACCTGTAGTAGAAAACTTTGCGGCAATATCCACCAAGCGCTCGCCCGCTTGTTCGTCAGTATTAAGCACTACATCTTCAACGCATTTTTTGAGTTCTGGGTCAATATCATCATAAACCACTAACTGAGCTGCATTGACAATGCCCATTGTCATGCCAGCTTTTACTGCGTGATACAAAAATACGGAATGAATTGCCTCACGCACTGGATTGTTGCCCCTGAACGAAAACGATACATTAGAAACGCCACCCGATACCTTTGAATAGGGTAAGTTTTTTTTGATTTCACGCGTAGCTTCAATAAAATCAACGCCGTAGTTGTTGTGTTCTTCAATACCTGTGGCAATGGCAAAAATATTTGGGTCAAAAATAATGTCTTCTGGTGGAAAATTAACCTCATCAACTAAGATATGATAAGCATTGGTGCAAATCTCTATTTTGCGTGCTTGTGTGTCTGCCTGACCTGCTTCATCAAATGCCATCACGATAATAGCTGCACCATAACGCTTGCACAGATGTGCGTATTTAACAAAGTTTTCCTTACCTTCTTTGAGTGAGATAGAATTAACAATCGACTTACCTTGTATGCATTTAAGCCCTGCTTCGATAATATCCCACTTACTTGAATCCACCATTATTGGTACTTTGGAGATATCTGGCTCAGAAGCAATCAGGTTTATAAAACGAATCATGGCAGTCTTGCCATCAAGCATACCTTCATCCATATTAATATCAACCACTTGTGCGCCTTCTTCAACTTGCGTGCGACAAATATCAAGTGCCTCTTCATATTCTTCGTTAAGAATAAGGCGTTTAAATTTGGCTGAACCTGTAATATTAGCGCGCTCACCAATATTTACAAACAAAGAATCCTTACCAATATTAAAGGCTTCTAAACCTGATAATCGGCATTCCAGTAGTATCTCTGGGATTTTCCTAGGTGCCAAACCATCAATTGCATCAGCAATCGCTTTGATGTGCTCAGGGGTGGAGCCACAACAACCGCCTAAGATATTAATCAAACCTGACTCAGCCCATTCACCGACTTGCTTGCTCATTGTGCTAGCATCTAAGTCATACTCGCCGAATTCATTAGGTAGCCCAGCATTTGGGTGAGCTGAGACAAAGCAATCTGCCACGCGCGACATTTCAACCACATATTGGCGCAATAAATCAGGGCCAAGCGCACAATTAAGCCCAATAGAAATTGGGTTGGCGTGTCGTAGTGAATTATAGAAAGCTTCCGTCATTTGACCAGATAAGGTACGCCCTGAAGCATCTGTGATAGTGCCTGAAATCATAATCGGTAATTCAACATCATCATCTTCAAATACCTGTTGCACAGCGAAGATAGCTGCCTTAGCGTTGAGTGTGTCAAAGATGGTTTCAATTAGGATGATATCTGCACCACCTTCAATCAGTCCGCGTGTTGACTGCGAATAAACACCAACCAACTCATCAAAACTCACATTTCTAAAGCCTGGATCATTGACATCAGGTGAAAGCGAGCAAGTGCGTGAAGTAGGTCCGATAACACCGGCAACAAAGCGTGGTTTGTCATCTGTTGAAAACTCATTACAAGCCTGCTTGGCGAGTTTGGCACTTTCTACATTAATTTCATACGCCAAATCTTGCATTTCATAGTCAGCCATAGAAGTGCGTGAGGCGTTAAAAGTATTGGTTTCAATAATATCAGCACCAACTTCCAAATAAGAACGGTGAATATCTTGAATGATTTTTGGTTGTGTTAAAGAGAGTAGGTCGTTATTACCCTGAACAAAAATATGCCAATCCTTAAAACGCTCACCACGATAATCCTCTTCTGTGAGTTTGTGCTTTTGAATCATCGTACCCATGGCACCATCTAGCACTAAGATTCGTTGTTGTAAAAGGGATTGTAGCAACTTTTGTATACTCATTTTTAAGCATTATACCCAAAGGCAACTCTTACTAATAACACGCTTGGTTTTTAAAATAATCTTTAAAAAACATTAGTATGTTAAAATATGAGCACCGTTTAATTATCATAATGGAGAAGCAATATGAAAAAATTACTTACAATCGTCTTATTTACAGTATCACTAAGTGTAAATGCTTTTTGGGGTAATAACAACAGCCCTTGGAGTGGTGGTTATAACAACTACAATAATTATGGTTACCAGCAAGATAACGGTATTTTTGGTTACAACCCTTATGAGTTCTGGGAGCCTAGTTGGTATTTTGAAGAAATGAGTAATATGTTTGATGAGTTTGATAACAATGGTTGGAATAACAACAATAATGGCTATGGCTATGGTTACAATCCATATAACTCTTGGAATCAAGGCAACAATTACCGTTACAATAGTCCTGTGAGAAACACCAGATAAAGCTCACAAGAAAAGTTAATAAAAAAAAAGCCTGCTTTTGCGGGCTTCTTTATTGCTAAAAAATTGACGATGGGTAAAATAGCGCACTTTCAACTTAAATCTACACAAACCATGAGTAATGATTGTATTTTTTGCACATTAAGAGATGAGCGAGTCATTGGCGAATGTGATTACACAAAAACCTTTATTGATAGCTATCCAGCATCTCCAGGGCACACACTAATTGTACCTAAAAGGCATTTTGCAACCTATTTTGAAGCTACAGAAGAAGAATTGTTGGCCATTGGCAAGGCTGTGCAAAACGCTAAAGAAATCTTAGATGAGGAATTTTCACCCGATGGTTATAATATTGGTATTAATAACGCTCAGGCTGCAGGTCAAAGCGTGATGCATTTACATGTGCATTTAATTCCAAGGTATAAAGGGGATGTTGAAGACCCTAAAGGCGGTGTGCGCTGGATATTAAAGAATAAAGCCAACTACTGGGATGATAAAAAAAATAGGGTTAGAGAAAAATAATACCAAAACAAAAAAAAGCCCGCTTTAGCGGGCTTTTTTTAGTTTAAGAATGTTTACAAAATTTCATCAAGATTTGTAAATACTCTTTGGTGCCTAGAATGGAATGTCATCGTCAAAACCACCGTTGTCAACAGGTGTGATAGGATCAATAGCAGCTTGAGCTTGTTGTTGTACAGGTGCAACAGAAGCGGGAGTGGCTTGCTGTGGTGCTGGCGCACCAGCACCTGCATTATCACGGCGGTCTAACATTTGCAAAGTACCATTAAAGCCTGATACAACAACTTCAGTCGTATAACGATCAGCACCTGATTGGTCTTGCCATTTACGCGTTTGTAATCTTCCTTCCACATAGACTTTAGAGCCTTTATCCAAGTATTGACCAGCAATTTCCGCTAATTTTCCGAATAAACTCACACGGTGCCACTCAGTCCTTTCCTGTTTTTGACCTGTATTTTTATCCGTCCAAGATTCACTTGTTGCCACTGATAAATTAGTCATTGCGTTACCAGTTGAGCCGTATTTTACTTCTGGTTTTGCACCTAAATTACCGACTAAAATTACTTTGTTAATACCTGCCATATCGTTTCTCCTATAAGGTTTTTTGTTGTTTCATGGTGAGCATAACACCCAGCCAAATTATTGCCATCAATGTGGTGAGTAAGAATACACTATTTAAATCATATATGTTGTAAATCCACCCGCCAAATACACCGCCAACGAACGCACCTAAAAACTGTGAAGTGGAGTACAACCCCATTGCTAAGCCACGCTTATCCTTTGTTGCAATTTTGGATATAAGTGAGGGTAACATTGCTTCCATCGCATTAAAGGCAATAAAAAACAGCGTTAGCAAAACCAAGAATGTGGTATAAGTTAATGTGGTTTGATAAAACAGGATTTGGCTAACAGCCATTATCGTAATCGCAGTAAGAATCATGATCTTATGTTTTTTAAATTTTTCAGCCAAGATAATGATTGGCAACATACCAACAAAAGATAACAGCATTACTGGTAAATAGATACTCCAATTGTCTTTCAAGTCAGTGGCAACAATGTTGTTTTCCACTAGCAACACTGGCATGACGATAAAAGTACAAGTAAGAATTAAGTGTAGCGTAAAGATACTAAAATCTAATTTAAGCAATTTAGCGGTTAATACTTGCTTAATGTTGGGTATGGACAGTGAGTATTGTGCATGTGGCTTAACATATGGCAATGTGGTAACGATTATCAATGCGACGATAGACAAGCCAGCAATTACCCAAAAAAGCCCTGAAATGCCTAAATTTATCGTGATTAGTGGTCCAATCAGTAGTGAAAGCATAAATGCCAGTCCAATTTGCATTCCTACAAAGGCATTTGCTTTAGAGCGTTGGTCTTCAGCAACAAAATCCGCCAAGAAAGCCATCAATACTGCAGAAATAGCACCACTACCTTGCAATGCTCTACCAATCACTACATGAATAATATCGGTAGAGTTGGCGGCCACCACGCTACCGATAAAGAAAAAAACCAATCCGACAACAAGTAATGGCTTACGACCAAACTGATCAGATAGATAACCAAATGGAATTTGTAACAGTGCTTGTGTTAAGCCGTAAATGCCAATTGCCAGGCCAATCAAATAAGGCGTAGTGTTCTCATATTGCACGGCATACACTGAGAATACCGGAAATATCATAAATAACCCAAATAGCCGAGTTGCCATAATGGATGAGATTTTAAGCGCAAAGAAGCGCTCTTGTTTAGTCATGCCAAATCCAACCTTAACTTAATCTAAATATATGAAAAGTACCCACATTAACCATCTAAAGTGTAATGTGGCTCATATAGGGGGTAGCTTTTCTTTAAGACACGGCGCGTATCTTTTGCTAACCTATCCATACCAACACTATCATAGTTGCGTGCCATCAAATGCAATGCCGCAGGGACTGACGGTGTATTTGGATATTTTTCAATAATGAATTTGGCACGGTTAATAGCGGCAATATTCGCCTCTCTTTTGGTGTAATAAATAGCAACGAACAACTCATGTCTAGCAAGAATATTTCTCAAAATAATTAGCCGTGTTTTTGCTTCTTCGGTGTATTCAGTGTTAGGGAATTTGTCAATTAAAGCCATGTAGTAGTTGAATGCATTGCGCACTGATTTCACATCACGCTGAGCGTTGTCAGTCAGGTAATTATCTAAGATAGAGCGAGATTTATCTTCTGAAATAACACCACGAAGGTAATAAGCATATGGCGTTGAAAAGTGCTCAGGATAAAGCTTAATATAGTCATTAAGGCGTAAAATTGCTGCATTATAATCTTCATTTTTATAAAGTCGGTAAGCAACCTCTAATTTAGACTGCAATGCATACTTAGAACCAGGGTAGGCGGCTTGTAGTTGTTCAAATAATTCAATAGATTCTTCTGTTGAGTCGGAATTTTTTGCTTGTTGAAAAAAAGTTTTAGGCGACCAACCCTTTGTAATAGATTCTCTTTTTTCCTTATCACTCCAAAAGCAACCGCTAAGTGACAAGGTTGATAGTGATAGTATTATAGTTAGTTTGATTGTATTTTTCATTATTTTAAAGATAGTTATTTATGAATATGCGCAAGTATTATACTGTGACACTTGTATTATAATACGCAATATCAACTTGATAATATTCAAATGCCTTTATCCGAACAAAGAATTCTAATTAGTGACCTATGTAAGGTGTTAGATACCTATATGTCAAAAGAACAGGTTGAAGGTGTTTATAAGGCTTATATACTAGCAGCAACAGCGCACGACGGACAGTATCGTAAATCAGGCGAGGCCTATGTGTTCCACCCAATTAGTGTGGCAATGATTTTAGCAAAATTAAAATTGGATTATCATTGCATTGTTGCAGCGTTACTGCACGATTGTATTGAAGACACCACACTTACACGAGAAGACATTGTCCGAGATTTTAATGAAGAAGTGGCACATATCGTAGACGGAGTTTCAAAATTAACGGGTTTAGAATTTCGCTCAAATATTGAACAACAAGCACAAAACTTTAGAAAGTTGTTTTTGGCAATGGCTACAGATATGCGAGTCATGATGATTAAACTTGCTGATCGCCTACACAATATGCGTACACTACAATCAATGACGCGTGAGAAGCAACAAAGAATTGCCAAAGAAACCACTGAAATTCACGCGCCAATCGCACGCCGTTTAGGCTTAAATAATATCAACAAAGAGTTGGAAGAATTGTGTTTTGAGTATGCTCATCCTTATCGCTATCAGGTATTAAATCATAAAATTAACAAACGCTACGGCAATTTAAAAGCCATTATTGAAAAAATTCAAGATGAGATTAAATTTCGCTTAGGACAAGAAGGATTGGCTAATATTAAAACCAGTGGGCGCAGGAAAACAACATCTAGCATCTATAAGAAGATGAAAGGCTGTCATCTTAAATTCTCTGGAGTACTTGACATGTACGCATTTAGGGTAGTTGTAGGCGATATGGCTCAGTGTTACCAAGCATTGGGTATTATTCACAATCTATACAAACCTGTACCTGGTAAATTTAAAGATTATATTGCCCTGCCAAAGACTAATGGCTATCAGTCCCTACACACAGTATTATTTGGACCAAGTAAAGTTTATATTGAAGTACAAATTCGTACAAAAGAGATGCACTTTATCTCTGAATATGGTATTGCAGCGCATTGGCATTACAAGAGCAAAAGTGTTAATACTTCAGCATTGGCTGGCAATTGGATAGCTTCATTATTAGATATTCAGAAAAATTCAGACACTTCCATTGAATTTTTGGAGGGTGCTAAAACTGATTTATCCCCCTCAGAGGTATTTGTTTTCACACCTAAAGGTCAAATTATCCAGTTACCCTATAAGTCCACAGTGCTAGATTTTGCTTATGCTATTCACACCAATGTTGGTAATAGAACACTTGGGGCTCAGGTCAACCAAACGAATGTTGGGCTTGACGCTGAACTAAAATCAGGACAAACGATTGAAATTATTACCGATGAAAATGCTAGACCACGCCCATCTTGGTTAAAAATTGTAGCTACAACGAAGGCAAAAACTTCAATTAAAGACAATTTACAAGAAGAATCAGCCTCTAAATTAATACGACTGGGTGAACATTTATTAACCAACGCCTTAGATTATCAAGGTGATGGTACGCCTATTAGTAAAGAAAAATGGCAGGCTTGTTTACAAAACTTAAAGTGCAACTCTAAACAAGATTTGTATATGAAAATTGCTTTATCAGAAATTTTAGTGTCTTTTGTGCTTAACAAAATTCAAGGTAAAGAGGGTGATGAGCCAAATAACCGTGTTAGCATCAAGAGCACCAAAGATAACTCTATCAGCTGTGCGCGTTGTTGTTATCCAATCCCAGGTGACAAAGTGGCTGGCATATTGACCAATAGTAAAGGGTTGGTGCTGCATAGGTTTGATTGTGGCAATCTACTTCGTGCCAAGCAAAAAAATGAACAATGGTTAGAAGTAGACTGGCAGGCGGATGACGATGAAGAATTTGAAGTACTAATTCGCATACAAAACGAAAACCGTCGTGGCATGTTAGCCTCTATTGCCAGTGCTATTGCCAAGGCCAATGTTAATATTGAGAACTTAGAAGTAGAAGAGAATAATGGCTCAATGAGGGCGTTAAAATTATTGATTAGTGTATCGGGTCTTTCACAATTAGACGAAGCCATATGCGCTATTAAAAGTCTAAAATTTGTATATTCAGTGAGTAGAGATTAGTAGATAAAGTAGGAATAATAATCATAAACCCACTTTTCACCCACTTGACGATTTTTTAAACCCAGTCTTGGTCCTGCTAGGACAAGGTTTAAAAAAGTTAAATTTTCTAATCATTCATATTTTATGCAAAGGCCCCATGGTTTGGATTAAAATTAACTATTATTAGATTTAAGGAGAAACTTTATGATTTGGACTGATTCCCTAGATATTGCTATCGCATTAGACGAGGCACACTCTGAAATTGACCCCACTATAATTAATTTTGTAGATTTAAGACAGATGGTGATTAACTTAGAAGAATTTGACGATGACAAGGATAAATCGGGTGAGAAAATCTTAGAAGCCATTCAGATGCACTGGATTGAAGAAAAAGAATGAAATTAAGCAAGTGGTTAATGCTAATTTTAATATTTGCTATTGGCAATACACATGCAGTATTAAAGGTAACTGTCATTAAAAAAGACGAAAACGCTTTTCCAATTGCCATTAGTCCATTCAAACTGATTGGCAATAAGTCTAAAGACAAAGATATCTCCAAAATTATTCACGACAATTTAGAGCGTTCAGGGCGTTTTGATGCGCTTATTCCCATCGCCGTTGTGGATAAAATTAATACAAAATACTGGAAAGAAAAAAACATAGAGGCACTTGTTACTGGCAGTATTGTGCAGGAAAGTGATGATATTTATCGACTTTCTGTCAATTTATTTGATATTTATAGTGATACACAGTTGTTTACTCGCTCAACGCGAGTCCATGTTAGTGGCTTTAGAAAAGCAGCACACCAACTCAGTGATTATATTTACGAGGCGTTATTGGGTGAAAACGGCTCATTTAACACGCTATTAACCTATATCACAGTAAAAGAAAATGCAAAAGGAATAAAGCAATACAGTCTTAATATTTCTGACTCTGATGCAATGAATGCCAAAAGTCGCATCAGATTAGACAGCCCGATCCTTTCTCCAATTTGGTCGCCAGAGCATAAATATAAAAACAAGAAAATCGCCTATGTTTCCTTTCAAAATGGGCGTTCAGAAGTGTTTATTTGGCATCCATTCTTGCGTAAAAAGATTAAAAAACTACCTCGTTTTGATGGTATTGCCTCATCACCCAGTTGGCACCCAAATGGCAAAAGCCTTGTGTTAACCCTATCTAAAAAAGGCAACAAAGATATTTATTCTTATGATTTAACCAATAACAAGTTAAGTCGATTAACGCAACATAAGGACATTGATACCGAGGCAAGTTATTCCCCTGATGGGAAAAATCTTGTGTTTACCTCTAATCGCTCTGGTCAAGCACAGATTTACATTAAAAACTTAAAAAGCGGGTATATTAATCGTGCTACATTCACGGGACGCTATAATGCAAAGGCTGTATTTTCCCCAAATGGCAAGCATTTGGCTTTGGTACACCGTGTTGATAATGATTACCGTATTGCAATGTTAAACATTGAAAGCCAAGAATTAAGTATGATGAGCGATGGAACATTAGATGAGTCGCCGTATTTTTCACCAAACGGTGATATGATTATCTTTTCCAGTCGTCGTAATGGAAAAGGTTTGTTATCAGTGGTATCCGTGGAAGGCAATCGCTCCTATGAATTGTCTGCACATGATGCAGAAGTAAGAGCACCGAATTGGTCAAGTAGTTTAGAAAATTAATAAAAAGGAGACAACAATGAAAACGAAAATTATAGCAATATTACCACTTATAGCCCTATTAAGTGCTTGCTCAATAACAGGTAATTCAAAAGAAAAATCTAACAAAGTTGTTATTGAAGACAGAGGTACGGGTGAGGTTGATGCGATTGCGTATGAACAAGGGACTTTTGAGTGGAATGGTAACGAGCAAGTTGCAAATACCGATGCGATGCCAAAAGAAGAAAGAGAAAACGCGGTTGCAGCACTAAAAGCCAATGGTGGCAAGCTTGTGTTATATTTTGATTACGATACTGCTGTTATCAACCCAGAAGCCAATCAAGAAATCATGCAACATATTGCCTTTATGCAGAATAACCCAAAAATTAGATTGCGCCTAGAAGGGCACGCAGACGAGCGTGGCACGCGTGAATACAACTTGGCTTTAGGTGAAAATCGTGCTTTAAGCGTTAAGCAAATATTGGACTTTGACAATAGGATTGAAGTGGTGAGTTATGGCGAAGAAAAGCTACAGAGTAGTGAACATGATAAAAATCGTCGTGTTGAGTTTATCTACAAATAGAGACACGCCTATAACTTAGCAGTGAAGTCTTTAGAAATACCCGAAGTAGCTTTAGACGCCTTATGTCATCTAAATTCTGAGCGTTATCCTTTTCTATTAGAAAGCGTTAATCACAATCAGAACAATCGTTATTCGATTTTATTTGCTTACCCTAGTGAGCAAATTATTTTAAATAGTTTAGATGATTTTGATTTCCTTTCTGAATTGGAATCAAAGACTAACATGCCTACTGTAAACAGTGATCTACCTTTTACAGGGGGTTGGTTCGTCTATTTATCGTATGAATTGATTGGACAGATTGAGCCAATATTAAGAAATGATTTGCTACCAAGCAGCCAAGCAGTAGCGATTGCCGTTAAAATACCCACAGCAATTGTAGTTGATCATCTACATAAAAAAACCTATCTCTTAGACCAGTTTGACAACCAACAGCGCATAGGTCAAGTACTATCAGATATAGCACAATTGCAAGATATTCCAACGACATCTATCCAGGGGGAGTTATCTTGGGAAAAAGAGGCTAAGTTTACCAAGGGTGTTAAGCGTAGTCGTGACTATATTGTTGCAGGCGATGTGTTTCAAGTGAACCTATCACGCCAGTGGCAATACAAACTCACAAGCGATATTAAGTCAACACAAGTGTATCAAGCGTTAAAACACTCCAATCCAGCGCCTTTTGCTGCTTTAGCAAACTTTGAGAACTTTAGCATTATTTCCTCCTCCCCTGAGCGTCTATTTAGCGTTGATGGCTCTCAAATAGAGACTCGGCCGATCGCTGGCACACATCCACGCGGTAGTGGTGAGGAAGATGAACTCCTTAAACAGCAATTAGTGAATCACCCTAAAGAACAAGCAGAGCATATTATGTTGCTTGATTTAGAGCGTAATGACTTAGGCAGAGTGTGTGAGTATGGTTCGCTCAATGTCAACGAAGTGATGGGGTTGGAAACTTATCCTTTCGTGCATCATATTGTTTCCAACATCAAGGGCAAACTCAAGCAGGGCATTACCATTAAAGACATAATCAGCGCTTTATTTCCTGGTGGCACTATTACTGGCTGCCCAAAAGTGCGTTGTATGCAGATTATCGCTGAATTAGAGCAAATGCCACGCCAAGCTTATACGGGTTCATTGGGTTATATTAGCAGTAACGGTAAAATGGATTTTAATATTCTAATCCGAACTATCAGCAAGCAAGATAAGATTTTAACCTTTAGAGCAGGTGCTGGTATTGTATTTGATTCTATTGCCCAGTGTGAATTAGAAGAAACTAAGTATAAAGCCAAAGGTGTGCTTAAAATATTCCCTAAAGATAAGCAGAGAAAAGCTTACGGATAAAATTAACAAGAATTATTTGCTTAATATCTTTCTAATGATTTTGACAATACCAATACATAGGATAAATTTTTATTCAATCAAGCTTGAAACTTAGAGGTTATCGGATAACGGCGCTCTTTGCCAAAGGCATTTTGGCTGATTTTCGGCCCTGGGGCACTTTGTCGGCGTTTGTATTCATTGTTAAACACCATTTTAGCAACTCGTTTTACAGTATTTTCATCATGCCCTTGCTGCACAATATACTCAACAGAATATTTTTTCTCAATAAATAATTCCAAAATAGCATCAAGTTCGTTGTATTCAGGCAATGAGTCCTGATCGACTTGATTGGGTGCTAGTTCTGCTGATGGCGCACGGTCTATTACGCGACCAGGGATGATATAGTTAATGGTGTTACGGTATTTAGCCAAACGATATACCATGGTTTTAGCGATATCTTTAAGAGGCGCAAAGCCACCTGACATATCGCCATACAGTGTAGCGTAACCAACCGCCATCTCAGATTTATTACTTGTGGTAAGTAATATTTTGCCAGATTTGTTAGATATTGCCATTAGTAGGGTGCCACGAATGCGTGCTTGTAGGTTTTCTTCGGTGGCATCAGCTTGCAAGCCTACAAATAAAGGGGCGAGTTGCATATTGAAACTACTCATCATTGGAAAAATATTCACTTCGTGATAATCAACATCCATACTACTGGCTTGTGCTTTGGCGTCTTCTATACTCATGGCAGAAGTGTATTCATAAGGCATCATAACAGCTTGAACATTCTCACTACCCAGCGCATCAACAGCAATTGCCAGTGTCAAGGCAGAGTCAATGCCACCTGATAAACCAATGAGCGCACCATTAAATACGCCATTCTTTTGCACATAGTCTTTAGTGGCTAGCACCAAGGCGTCATAAATAGTCTTTTCTATTGATTCTATGCTACTTGCCATAATAGATGCATCCAGAGTCTGTGTTGTTGCTTGAAAGAAGGGTAGTTGGTGAGTTACTTCACCCTTGTTGTTCATTGCAAACGAACCACCATCAAATACCAATTCATCTTGTCCGCCAACTGCATTGACATAAATAAAGTCTATTTGGTTTTCTAGAACGCGCTGGCGAACAACTTGTAGACGCTGATTATGCTTATCCACTTGAAAAGGGGAAGCGTTAATACTAATAATGGTTTGTGCGCCTTGATTAACTGCATTACTAACAGGTGTCTCGTCCCAAGCATCTTCGCAAACCACGACACCAATGCGTTGTCTTTGACATTCAAACACCAGTGGCGTTTGGCCAGAGGCAAAGTAGCGTTTTTCATCAAATACGCCGTAATTTGGCAAATATTGCTTGTGGTAGCTACGAACTTTACCATGCTGTATTAAGATAGCACTATTGTATAAGCATTCGTCAATGCGAGTAGGAGAGCCAAATATAACACTCATGGCTTCGGGTAATTGTTTGCGTATACGCTCAATTTCGGTTTCTACCTGAGTGATAAATCCCTCGCGTAAGAGTAGATCTTCTGGCGGATAACCACAGAGTGCTAATTCTGGAAAAACCAGTAAATGCACACCTGATTCAAAGGTTTTACGCGACAAATCAATAATTTGTTCAGCGTTATTACTTAAGTCACCAACAATAGGGTTAATTTGCGCGATTTCTATTTTTAGAGATTCTGAGCCATCTTTAAGGTTTTCTAGCTGTTCTTGCCAAAATTTAACCTTCATTTCATTATTGCTGATTTTTGCCTGTTCAAGCTTGGTGTTCGCCACCACTTCGGCAGGGTTAATACCCAAAATGCCTGCAAACAGCCAAGCATGGGTTTCTGATAGCGCTAGTTTTCCTGATTTATATTTACTTAAATTTGATTGATTGATATCGTATTCTTTCGCTATCTTATAGTCTGTAAACCCAGTCTTATGACGGACTTTAGCGAGATAGTCTTTAGTTTTTATTGGCATAATATTTAGTTGTATTTTTTAACTATTGTTAGGCATTATAGTTAAGTTTTACCTCCCATAAAAAGAGATTATTTAGTTAAAAATTACCAGTAGTGGTAAAATATGCATAATTAATTCATAAGTTATTGATATTAAATTAAATTTTATTAATTTATGGCAATAGTATAAAAATGATAAGCCACACCTTAAACAAGGTTTTTTCAGCAATTTGATTCGCATAGCAAAGCGAATTTATGTATACTTTTAAGTTGCTTAATTAATCAATAAATTAAATAGTATGAATACAACATCAAAAAATATTATTCTGTCACTGTTAGTACTTACTAGTGGGCTCTATGCCCAAGCAGACACATTAGGCGATGTTCAAGCCAAAGGTAGCCTAAGTTGTGGTGTATCTTCTGGCTTGGTCGGTTTCTCATCCACAGACTCTGTGGGCAGGTGGAAAGGTCTTGATGTTGATGTATGTCGCGCTGTAGCAGCGGCTACTTTAGGTGATGCAAATAAGGTCAAATTTGTACCATTGACTGCAAAAGAACGCTTTACTGCACTACAATCGGGTGAGATTGACCTACTTGTCAGAAATACCACTTGGACAACCACGCGTGATACCTCATTAGGGTTTAACTTTGCAGGTGTTAATTACTATGATGGTCAAGGTTTTATGGTTAAAAAATCACTGGGGGTTACTAGCGCTAAAGAGTTAGATGGTGCTACTTTTTGCTTGCAGGCAGGCACAACTACTGAATTAACGTTAGCAGATTACTTTATATCAAACGGAATGAGTTACAAATCATCGCCGTCCGATACCTCAGCACAATCCAAGAAAGGTTTTGCAACAGGGTGTTGTGATGCATTAACCTCAGACCAATCGCAGTTATACGCCTTAAAAACCACACTTAAAGACCCGTCGTCTGCTATTATTTTGAAAGATATTATCTCTAAAGAACCGCTCGGTCCTGTGGTGCGTCAAGGCGATGACAAATGGTTTAACATCGTCAAATGGTCGTTAAACACAATGATTGCCGCTGAAGAGTTCGGTATTAATTCAAATAATGTAAATACTAAGTTTAAAAACCCTGAGGCTTTGCGCCTGTTAGGGCGTTCTGGTAATCTACACAAGCACTTGGGCCTGGACAAGAAATGGGCTTTTAATATCATCTCTCAAGTGGGTAATTATGCACAAAGTTTTGATAGAAATATCGGTAAAGACACGCCTTTAAAAATCTCTAGAGGGCTTAATGCACTTTGGCGTGATGGTGGTATTTTATATTCACCACCGTTTAGATAAACCAACAACCAGCCTTAAAAGGCAGTCACTCGTTCAGGACTGCCTTTTTTATTATAAATCTATATCTATATGGGAAAAATTAAGTCACCTCTTTCATTTCTTTACAATAACCAGATAAGGGCTTTTTTATTTCAAGTTATTACCTTAGTGGCTATTGTATATTTCTTTTACAACGCAGCTGACAATCTCCTTAGCAACATTGAAAGTCGAGGCATACACACTGGGTTTGACTTCTTGGGAGTGGAGTCGGGCTTTGATATTGCCGAACATTTAATAGATTATTCTTCAACCTCTAGTAACCTTAGAGTTTTCTATGTTGGGCTAATAAACACCATTGTCGTATCCGTAGTTAGCATTATCTTTGCAAGTATTATTGGATTGGTCGTTGGCATTGCGAGATTATCCAACAACTGGTTGATTGCTAAACTAGCAGGGGGCTATATTGAATTGTTTAGAAATATTCCTATTCTATTGCAGATTTTATTTTGGTACAACCTTGCACTGGTAAGTTTTCCATCCCCTAAGCAGAGTTTTGAGTTATTTGACTCTGTGTTTGTTAATCTACGCGGTATTTACCTACCAAAACCAATTGCAACGGAAGGCTTTGTCTGGGTGTTTGTTGCTTTAGTAGTGGGCATTGTGTTAAGAGTGCTGGTTAAACGCCACTTTAATAAAGCACATGACAAATCAGGGGTCAAAACCAATACTTTGGCTTATTCCTTGTTGTTATTGCTTGTTTTACCTATGATGGTGTACTTTGCGCTAGGTTCACCAATGGCCTTTGACTATCCAACGCTAAAAGGTTTTAATTTTAAAGGTGGCATGAGTTTATCGCCAGAATTCCTGTCTTTAGCCTTTGCTTTAAGTGTTTATACCGCTACCTATATCGCTGAAGCTATTCGTTCTGGCATTGAATCAGTATCTAAAGGACAAAAGGAGGCGGCATTGGCAATGGGCTTAACGCAAAGACAATCATTGAAGCTGGTAGTACTGCCACAAGCACTTAAAGTAGCTATTCCGCCGATTATTAACCAATATCTTAATCTGACTAAGAATTCATCATTAGCGGCTGCTATCGGCTATTCTGAGATTGTCAGTGTATTTGCAGGCACAGTACTTAATCAAGTAGGGCAAGCACTTGAGATTATTTTTATGACGATGATGGTTTATCTAACCATATCTTTGGTGGTTTCCTTGGTTTTGAATATTGTAAACCACAAAATGAGTATTAACGAGCGATAGTATGGCTGTATTCAAACAACAAGCATCAAAAAAGGTGCCAAATTTAAAAATAGGCGTGATTCGCTGGCTAAGGGAAAATCTATTCTCTAACGCTGTTAATAGCGTTTTAACTTTACTGGCACTGTATCTCATTTATTTAATCGTGCCAACCGTGGCCAATTGGGCATTGTTTGATGCAACTTTTGCACCAGTCACTAACGAGCAATGCGGTAGAGAAGGCGCTTGTTGGCGTTATATTATTGAAAAACTTGATTTATTTATTTATGGTTTTTACCCACCAGAAGCCTATTGGCGTCCGCAGTGGGTAGTGATATTGGCACTGACCTTTGTTTGGATTGCTAAGTCGCTAAAGCAACACAAATACAAGACAAAAATTGTCACAGCCCTAATCATAATTTACCCGATAATAGCGTCATTTCTACTATATGGGGGACTAAGCTTAGAAATTATAGAAACGCATAAATGGGGTGGTTTAATGTTAACCATCGTTGCAGCAACAGTGGGTATTGTTGCCTCATTCCCAATGGGTGTGTTACTAGCATTAGGACGCCAATCAAAGATGCCTATTATTAGGTTCTTATCGGTGGTGTATATTGAGTTTATCCGTGGTGTACCACTGATTACCATCTTATTTATGGCATCCGTTGTTTTGCCACTATTTTTTAACGAAGGCATGGATATGGACAAGTTGCTACGCGCTTTAATCGGCATTATTCTATTTCAATCAGTCTATATTGCTGAGGTTATCCGTGGTGGCTTGCAAGCCATTCCTAAGGGGCAATACGAAGCAGCAGATGCTATAGGCTTGAGTTTTGTGCAGAAAACTGGGTTAATTATCTTGCCACAAGCGCTAAAGATATCCATTCCAAACATTGTTGGATCGTTTATCGCATTATTTAAAGATACAACCTTGCTATTGATTATTGGTTTGTTTGATATTTTGTCTATGGTGCATCTGACCAGTAGCGATGAAAACTGGCTCGGTAGAAGCACCGAAGGTTATGTCTTTGTTATGGTTGTCATGTGGATTATCTTGTATTCAATGAGCCGTTATTCAAAGGTGTTAGAGCTTAGATATAGCGCAGATCACAGAAACTAAAAGGCAGGTATAGAGTTATGAGTACAAATATTATTAAAATTAACAGCTTGAATAAGTGGTACGGCGAGTTTCACGCACTTAAGAATATTAATTTTAAGGTTAAAGAAAGCGAAATTGTCGTTATTTGTGGACCATCAGGCAGTGGTAAATCCACATTGATACGCTGCGTTAACTTTCTAGAAAAGTTTCAAGAAGGCTCTATTACCGTTGATGGCACTGTGCTTAGTGATGATATAAAAAAGATTAGACAGATTAGGTCAGAGGTCTCCATGGTGTTTCAGCACTTTAACCTTTTTCCACATCTTAGTATTATTGATAATTTGACTTTAGCGCCAATCTGGGTACACAATAAAAGCAAACAAGTGGCAAGGAATAAAGCCTTGCAGTTACTTGATAGAGTTGGCATTAGGGACCAAGCTGAGAAGTACCCAAATCAACTGAGTGGTGGACAACAACAGCGGGTTGCAATTGCGAGAGCATTATGCACTTCGCCAAAGATTATGTTGTTTGATGAGCCGACTTCTGCACTTGATCCTGAAATGATTGCAGAAGTGCTTGATGTTATGGTGGAGTTAGCCAAAGAAGGCATTACTATGCTATGTGTGACACATGAAATGGGTTTTGCTAAGAAGGTTGCAGACCGTGTTATCTTTATGGATGAAGGGCAAATTATTGAAGAAAACCACCCAAAAGCCTTCTTTGACAAACCTGAATCTGAACGCCTACAACTGTTTTTAAAGCAAATACTAAGTGAGTAAAGTGTTATGAGGTGGCTTAAAGGCAAAAAACCCCCTGTAAATAAAGCTAAAAACGACCTTAATGGCGATTTATTTGGTTTTGACGACACTCAAAGCGAGGGGTTGAATAACAAGACACGGAAAAATAAAGCATTAGAATCCTTGAAAGCTATTAAAGCAAAAAACAAACAGTTAAAAACCACCAAAGAACAAGTCAAGAATCTAAAAGAACTAAGTGAATCTGCCAAAGATTTTAAGCGCAACAATATCAACAAAACTGGCAAGACACAAGAATACTTTAATTTTTCAAAAAACATTGATATATCAGTAATAAAAACAAGTAATGGGACTAAGAAGGGACTAAGTAAAAATAACAAAGAAATCACCCAAGAACAAATCAAAATTTTAAAGAATTGCAAGTCAGAAAACACAGCCTCAGAATTAAGAAAAATTTCAAAAAGAACCAACAAATCAAAATTCAAAGAAAATGTTTTAGATCCATTAATTCATTTCGGTTTTTTTGAGTTGACTGTTCCAAATTCACCAAGGAGCCCAAATCAAAAATATCGTCTTACAGGAAAATTTGTTCGCAAAATTCAAAAAAATTAGTGCTTTCCGTCCTTTTTTTGAAGAAAACTCTAAATTTACGATTTAAGGTATTTTTTTATAAAAGTTAAGTCAGTAGTTGACTAAGGCAATAATCGTTGCAATAAATAAATCCTTATAAACACTATTAAGTTATTGATTTTTAATTAAATTTTAACTATTTAGTGTTATTTTTAGGTTTTTCAGTATACTATCCAATCATTTTTTGCTAATTACCCAATATATATTTTATGTCTAGCATTTATCCAATTGAAGTTTCAATTGATTCTTTCCAAGAATTAGTGATTAAAAAATCACACAAACAACTGGTAATTTTGGATATTTCTGCACAATGGTGTACTCCATGCAGAATTTTAAAGCCTATTCTCAGCAGTGTTGCAGCAGAGTATAATAACGATGAATTTTCACTAACAAAACTTGAGGCAGAAGATGAAAATATGAAAATTGCTGGACAATTTTCAGTGCGTGGGTTTCCCACAGTTATTGCCTTTATCCGAGGCAAGGAAGTCATGCGTTTTCACTCTGTGCAAACGCATGATTTTATACGCGAGTTTATTGATAAAAATTTACAGGAGTTTAAATGAAAACTGGTATTTTGCTTACCAATCTTGGAACACCCGATGCACCAACAAAGGCTGCTTTAAAACGATACTTAAAAGAATTTCTCTCAGATGATCGCGTTATTCAGCCAAAAAATAAATTAATCTGGTGGTTGGCATTGAATGTGGTTATTTTAAATATTAGACCTGTAAAATCTGCGCAAAATTATGTCAAAATTTGGGACAGTTTTGGCAAGGGCTCACCACTATTAAACATTACTCTATTACAGGCGCAAGGTGTTGAAAAAATCCTGACAAATAAATTTGATGATTTGGCACTTGAAATGGGTATGCGTTACGGCAATCCATCGATTGATTCTGCACTTGAAAAATTACAAGCTCAAGGTTGCGAGAAAATCGTAGTTTTACCACTTTACCCACAATATTCAGATACCACAACAGCATCAACACTAGATACTGTTAATAAAGCACTTGGAAATTGGGATAATAAACCAAAACTAGACTTTATTGATAATTATTATACGGACAAAGGTTACATTCAATCTTTAGCCCTCTCAGTGATTGAGCACCAAGAACAACACGGCAAGCCAGATAAGTTAATGATCTCATTTCATGGTATACCACAGCGTTTTGTAGATAATGGCGATATTTATTACGAGCATTGCGTCAATACAAGTGTATTACTTACTGAAGCGCTTAATCTACAAGATAAAGACTATCAGTTGTGTTTTCAATCAATATTTGGTCGTGAAGAGTGGATCAAGCCACAGACAAAACTCAGTTTAGAATCTCTGGCACAAGATGGTGTTGAGCACATACAAGTCATCTGCCCTGGTTTCTCTGCAGACTGCTTAGAAACCTTGGAAGAAATTAACGAAGAAAACAGGGGTTACTTTATACAGGCGGGTGGTAAAACTTTTAGTTACATACCGGCATTAAATGACCGTAAAGACCATATTAAAGCACTCTCTAATATCATCTCCAAACATCTAGAATAACTTCGCATAATTTATATTATGTTAAATTATTAATCATTATAAATTGTTGCGCCCTCTTCAAGGCAAGACAATCATTTTGTTTCTTCGTAACTTGGCTGATTTTCTCATGTAGAGCTAACTACTGAACCTAGAGATAAATCAAAACACACTCTTAAATGCTTAATTACCCCAGGTGTCCCTTAAAGCAACTGTTTTATTAAAGACCAAGCTGTCACTCGCTTCACTGTCACGACAAAAATACCCTTCTCTCTCAAATTGGTAGGCTAATTCAGCCTTAGCGTCTTTCATGCTTGACTCCACTACGCCGTAAGTTACCACTAAGGATTTTGGGTTGAGCAATTGTTCAAAGTGATCATTTTTCCCGGGGTTTTCAAGTGTGAATAGTCGATCGTATAGTCTGAATTCTGCTTTAAGAGCAGTACTGGCTTCAACGAAGTGAATGACGCCTTTAACTTTTCTGCCATCTGTGGGGTTTTTACCTAAAGTGTCTGCATTATAAGTCGCATACACAGTGGTCACATTGCCATCAAAATCAGTGTCAAATGAAGTGGCATTAATCACATAAGCATTACGCAAGCGTACTTCCTTACCAATGGCCAAGCGTTTAAACTTTTTGTTCGGTGCCACTTCTTTAAAATCTGCTCTATCGATATACAACTCTTGAGAAAAGAAAATATCACGCTTACCCCTATCTTCATTTTGCGGATGGATAGGCGCTTTGAGAGTCTCAACTTGTTTTTCAGGGTAATTTTCAATAATAACTTTAATAGGGTCAATAACACCCATCGTGCGTGGCGCAACAACATTTAAATCATCGCGTACAGCGTCTTCTAGGATTTTTATATCGGTCATACTGTCAACCTTAGAAACACCAATGCGTTCAACAAAATCACGAATACTAGCGGGCGTATAACCACGACGACGAAGCCCAGAAATGGTAGGTAGTCGTGGGTCATTCCAACCCAACACCAACTCATCTTCTACCAATTGTTGTAATTTGCGTTTTGACATTACTGTGTATTCTAAATTCAAGCGTGAAAACTCATATTGATGCGGGCGATTAGGTTTATTGAAATCCTCTAAATGCTCTAATATCCAATCATACAAACGACGATTGTCTTGAAATTCAAGCGTGCAAAGCGAATGTGTAACACCTTCAATCGCATCACTAATACAGTGGGCAAAATCATACATTGGATAGATACGCCATTCGTTGCCTGTCTGATGGTGCTTTTCAAAACGAATACGATATAGTGTTGGGTCACGCATACACATAAACGGACTTGCCATGTCTATTTTGGCGCGCAACACACACTCACCCTCTGAGAATTTTCCTTCTTTCATTTTAACAAGCAGTTCTAAATTTTGTGTAACTGATGTATTGCGATAAGGGCTATTTTTACCTGCTTGTTTTAAAGTACCACGATATTCACGAGTTTGTTCTGCATTTAAAAAACAAACATACGCCAATTCTTTATTGATCAGCTCAATCGCATATTCATAAAACTTTGCAAAATAATTAGAGCTGTATTGAATCTCGCCATCCCATTCAAAACCCAGCCATTTAACATCATTTTTAATAGATTCAATAAACTCCACATCTTCTTTAGCAGGGTTTGTATCATCAAAGCGTAGATTGCACCTACCCTTATAGTCTTGCACTAAACCAAAATTTAGGCAAATTGATTTGGCATGTCCAATATGCAAATAGCCATTTGGTTCAGGTGGAAAGCGTGTTTGAATTGTGCTATGTAGACCAGAATCTAAGTCTTCGTTAATTTGATGACGAATAAAATTAGTCGGTTTTTCCGTGGGATTATTGTCGCTCATTCTGGGGCTAAATTGCTATAAAGTTAAGGATTATACTAGGTATTTTCTGACATATATTGTAGTGCTTGATAGAGATATTCCACAGGAACAACTTTCAAACCCTTGATGGGTTTTTTAGGGGTATTTGCCTTAGGAATAATGGCAATTTTAAAGCCGTGTTTTTGTGCCTCTGCCAAACGCTCACCAGCATTATAAACAGGCCGCACTTCCCCCGTTAAACCAACTTCGCCAAAGGCAATCCAATCTTTAGGGATAACTTTGTTTCTTAGGCTCGACATAATAGTAAGCATCACCACCAAATCTGAGGCAGTTTCATTAACCTTAACACCGCCCACAACATTCATAAACACATCTTGGTCAAAAGTTGCAATACCGCCGTGTTTGTGCAATATAGCCAATTGCAAGGCAAGACGATTTTGGTCTAAACCCACACTAACACGCTTAGGGTTGCCACTGGACTGGTCAACCAAGGCTTGAAGCTCAATCATTAGTGGTCTGGTTGCCTCACGCGTTACCATCACCATCGAACCCGGTAATGGTGTAGATTGATTAGACAAAAATATTGCTGATGGATTTTCTACTTGCTTAAGTCCAGTCTCGCTCATTGCAAATACGCTAATTTCATTGACTGCGCCAAAACGATTTTTTACCGCACGAATGATACGATAACGCCCGCCTGCATCGCCTTCAAAATACAAAACACAATCCACCATATGTTCTAAAATTCTCGGCCCTGCGAGCGCACCACCTTTGGTTACATGTCCAATCATCAGTAAAATGGTGTTGGTTTGCTTGGCGTATTGCGTGAGTTGCGCAGCACAATCTCGCACTTGCGTTACTGAGCCAGGTGCTGAAGTTGAACCGTCTGTCACCATGGTTTGAATAGAGTCAATGACAATAACTTTTGGTTTAATTTCTTTGGCGAGTTTGATGATTTTTTCTAAATGTGTTTCGTTAAGTAACAGCACATCTTCTTTGATACCCAAACGCACAGCACGGTCGCTAACTTGTTGCGCAGATTCCTCGCCACTGACATATAAGGCAGTGTGTTCTTTATTAATTACTGCCATTGCTTGCAGAATAAGAGTGGATTTTCCGATGCCTGGATCACCACCGATGAGTACCACAGAGCCATCTACTAAACCACCACCCAAAGTACGGTCAAGCTCGCTTAATCCTGTTGTTAATCTAGCTTTGCTTTCAGATCTAATGTCTGATAATTTTTGTACTTTTGACGGTGGCAAGTCTTGCAAGATTTCTGGTTTTGAAGCGTTATCCCTAGATATAATCACTTCTTCCAAGGTATTCCAAGCCTGACATTCTAAGCACTGCCCTGCCCATTGAGGATGCGTTGCACCACACTCTCTACAAACAAATTCTAGTTTAGTTTTTGACATTATTCCAATACACTTTTATCTAATAATACTTTAGTAAGACCACATTATTCAGTTCTGATAGGGATTTATGGCGCATCTTCAAGAGAGGGTTGTTGGGTGTTCTTCCAAGGCATTGTAGGTTTTTTGTTGGTTGATTAGAGGGTTGTTGTTCTATTGGATTGGGGTAATTTGCAAAGCCCCCTTTTTTTTAATACCATTTAGAATCCAAATACCCTTTATTTCTCTGTTATCTTTATAAAAAATGGCTTTTAAAGAAAATAATAGTTTATACATAAGGGTTTTTGACTAATTAAGCGAGTTATTTTTAAATAAAAGTGTGGCACTCCTTATTTTATTTTTACTTAGAATTGTTAGGTTAAGTTTAACTCGCTCAAAATAATAAATTTTAGAAGGTATTATATCCTGAATAGAAAATCACTTTATCCATATTCTATTTAAGTGAGACCTTTACATAAATAGGAATAATCATCAGAAGTCTACTTTTCACCCACTTGGCGATTTTTCCAGTGACACCCGGCAACAGCCCTGCTAGGATAAGGTTTAAGTAAATCACCAATTGGGCAAAAATTGAATTTTGCCAATCCTCTCTATTTATGCAAAGGTCTCATGGTGTTTTTAAAGATTTAGACTTATCGAAATTTGAATTTTTTATTTTAAAAACGCAGTTAAAAGTATCATGGTATTATCCACAATTAATCTAATTTAAATCAATATTGAGGAAACCAACCATGCAAACAAAAACTAGTCAAACTAAAGCACAAAAAGCCGTTAATCAACCTAAGCAAGAAATGATACCCGGCGAATTCAACCCATAAGCGCAACACTTCCATTTAAAAAATAGTCCTTGCCAGTCATCTTGGCAAAGACCTTAAATGGGGTCTTATACCCCAAGCATTTCCTAGGTCTATTATTCATTAAATCTGT
>CAJHWH010000103.1_pt1 | contig 30014 bp, 42 predicted proteins | sample 9196851 | NCBI WGS metagenome assembly CAJHWH01 (sample SAMEA7706180, study PRJEB36976) | symbiont metagenome | biome: Marine hydrothermal vent biome [ENVO:01000030]; feature: Bathymodiolus gill tissue material [ENVO:01001393]; material: Bathymodiolus-dominated oceanic mussel reef... | reverse complement strand
TGGAGATGGTAATGCCAGGCGATAATGTCAAGATGGAAGTAGAGTTGTTGTCGCCAATCGCAATGGAAGATGGTTTGAGATTTGCTATTAGAGAAGGTGGACGCACGGTTGGTGCGGGCGTTGTCTCTAAGGTGACGGATTAAGGGTAATTTAGTTGCAGAAAGACCAAATATTATTGTATAATACTCGGTTTTTCGCTAAAAGACACAAGTCAATTATTAATAGGATTTATTAAAGATGAGTAATCAAAACATTAGAATTAAATTAAAGGCATTTGACCATCGTTTAATCGATAAGTCGGCTATTGAAATTGTAGATACTGCTAAGCGCACCGGTGCAAGTGTTAGAGGTCCAATCCCTTTACCAACAAAGAAAGAGCGTTTTACTGTATTGACTTCTCCGCATGTTAACAAGAAGGCGAGAGATCAGTATGAATTAAGAACATATGTTAGATTGATGGATGTTATTAGCCCAACTGATAAAACAGTTGATGCGTTAATGAAACTAGATTTGGCAGCAGGTGTTGATGTAGCGATTAAGCTTAATTAACAAATATAAGTTATAGGAATAGAATCATGGCAATTGGTTTAGTAGGACAAAAAATAGGAATGACGCGTATCTTGTCTGACGATGGTTCGTCAACTGCGGTAAGTGTTATTAAAGTTGAGTCTAATCGTGTTGTTCAAATAAGAACAATGGAAGTGGATGGTTATAACGCTGTACAAGTAACTACTGGGGCTAAAGTCAACAAGAAAGGCGAAGCAAAATTGCGTCGTGTTTCGTCAGCGACTAAAGGTCATTATGCTAAGGCTTCACAAGACATTGGTTTGGGTCTTTGGGAGTTTAGCGCAGATGCTAATGAGATTGCCGATAGCACAAGTTTTGATCTATCTATTTTTGGTGCGGGTCAATATGTTGATGTTACTGGGCAGTCTAAAGGTAAAGGTTTTCAAGGTGGTGTAAAGCGTCATAACTTTTCGATGCAAGATGCAACACATGGTAACTCAATTTCTCACAGAGCAATTGGTTCTACTGGTCAGTGTCAAGATCCTGGTCGTGTATTTAAAGGTAAGAAAATGGCTGGTCACATGGGTGACGAGCAAGTGACTGAAGAATGTTTAGAGATTATTAGAGTTGATAGTGATAGAAATTTATTATTAGTTAAAGGTGCAATTCCTGGTTCTAAGAGTGGCTTTGTTAAAGTAAGATTGTCCGCCAAGAAAGACAAAGTGAACGCCGGTATCAGTAAGCAACTTCAAGAGCAAAAAGAAGTAGCGGCAAAAGAAGCAGAGAATGTAGCATCAACTGAAGATAACACTGCAGAAGAAACTAAGGCAAAAGAATAAGGTTTAAGATGAAATTAAAAGTATTAAACATAAGCACAAACAAATCTAGCTCTACTGAAGTTGCAGAGTCTGTTTTTGCAAGAGACTATAACCAATCATTGGTTCACCAAGTGACAACAGCGTATATGGCTACGGGTCGTCAAGGTTCTAAAGCACAAAAAAATCGTAGTGCTGTTAGCGGTGGCGGTAAGAAACCTTGGGCACAGAAAGGTACAGGCCGTGCTCGTGCTGGTACTTCTCGTGGCCCTATTTGGCGTTCAGGTGGCGTGACATTTGCTGCGCAACCAAGAAGCTACGCACAGAAAGTTAATAAGAAAATGTACAAAGGTGCAATTAGTGTTATCTTTTCTGAGTTGGCGCGTACTGAGCGTTTGAAAGTGGTTAAAACTTTTGATGTTAAAGATGCAAAAACAAAGAATATAACTGCATTGCTTAAAGCGTTAGATGTAAAAGATGCTTTATTAATGACAGATGAGTTAGATGAGAATCTATATCTTTCTTCACGCAATTTATACCATGTTGGTGTTTGTGACACACAAAGTATTGACCCAGTTAGTTTGATTGGTTATGAAAATGTTGTCATTACTGAAGCAGCATTAAAGAAAGTGGAAGGTATGCTATGAATCAAGAAAAAATATTAAAAACCTTATTGGCGCCAATTGTTTCTGAGAAGACATCATTGTTGTCAGCACAAAATCAATATGCATTTAAAGTGCGTGTTGATAGCAATAAGAAAGAAATTAAAGCAGCTATCGAATCACTATTTGGTGTTACAGTAGAAAATGTAACAACTTCTGTTGTGAAAGGCAAGAAGAAAGTATTTAAAGGTAAGATTGGTCGTCGTGTCAATTGGAAGAAGGCAATGGTAAAAGTGTCTGAAGGCCAAATGATTGATGTGACTGCATCTTAAAGAGAGAGATTATGGCACAAGTAATTAAAAGAAAACCAACCTCACCCGGCAGAAGATTTGTTGTTAGTGTTGTTGATAAAGACTTACATAATGGCGCACCTTATGCACCATTAACACAAAGTAAGAACAGAATTAGCGGTCGTAATAACCGAGGTAAGATTACAGTTCGTCATAAAGGTGGTGGACACAAGCGTCGTTACCGCGTTATTGATTTTAGACGCAACAAAGATGATATTACTGCAAAAGTTGAGCGTTTAGAATACGATCCAAATCGTAGCGCTAATATTGCTTTGGTTTTGTATGCAGACGGTGAGCGCAAATATATCATTGCACCAAACGGTTTGAAAGTAGGTGATGAGGTTGTTTCAGGTAGTAGTGTTGCTATTAAAGCAGGCAATGTAATGCCATGCGCAAACATCCCGTTAGGTAGTGTTATTCACTGTATTGAGCTTAAGCCAGGTAAGGGTGCACAAATGGCGCGTAGTGCAGGCACCTCAGCGCAATTAATTGCAAAAGAAGGTACATATGTCACTTTAAGGTTGCGTTCTGGTGAAGTTCGTAAAGTTTTGGCAGAATGTCGTGCAACAATTGGTGAAGTGTCCAAGAAAGAACACAGTTTAAGAAAATTAGGTAAAGCGGGTGCAACACGCTGGAGAGGTGTTAGGCCTACTGTTCGTGGTGTTGTAATGAACCCAGTTGATCACCCACATGGTGGTGGTGAAGGTAAAACTAGTGGTGGTCGTCACCCAGTTTCTCCTTGGGGTACACCAACTAAGGGTTATAAGACACGTAGTAACAAGCGTACTGATAAGCTTATCGTGCGTCGTAGAAATAAATAAGGGTAATTATGGCTAGATCATTAAGAAAGGGTCCATTTGTTGACGAGCATTTAATCAAGAAAGTATTAACAGCTCAAGAAAATAAGGATAGAAAACCAATTAAAACTTGGTCTAGGCGTTCGGTAATTGTGCCTGAAATGATTGGGTTAACAATCGCAGTGCACAATGGCAGAGCACATGTGCCAGTGTCAATTAACGAACAAATGATTGGTCATAAATTAGGTGAGTTTGCAGCAACTAGAACATTTGTTGCACATTCAGGCGACCGTAAAGCATAATACAGGGGTGATTGAGAAAATGAAAGAAGTTAAAGCAGTGCATAAATATGCAAAAACCTCAGCTTTTAAAGCGCGATTGGTAGCGGATCAAATTCGTTTAAAGTCGGTAGAAGAGGCACTCAATATTTTGTCGTTTAGCAATAAGAAAGCGTCAGTCCTTATTAAGAAGGTATTAAATTCAGCGATTTCAAATGCTGAGAACAATAATGGTTTGGATATTGATGAATTAAAAGTGAGTAGTGTTTATATTGATGAAGGCTCAACAATGAAAAGAATTCGTCCTAGAGCAAAAGGTAGAGCGAATCGTATTTTAAAAAGAACAAGCCATATTACAGTTGGCGTAAGTGCAGGATAAGGTATAAATTATGGGTCAAAAAGTAAATCCAAAAGGTATTAGATTAGGCATCGTTAAAGATTGGGATTCTAAGTGGTATGCGAATTCTCAAGATTATTCTAAGTACTTGTTATCTGATATTGAAGTTAGAGATTTTTTATTTGAGAAACTAAAATCTGCTTCTGTTAGTCGTGTCCAAATTGAACGCCTAGCAAACAATGCTAAAATAACTATCCATACCGCTCGTCCTGGCATTGTGATTGGTAAAAAAGGTGCTGATATTGAAGGGTTGAAATCTATTGTTAGTAAAATGATGGGTATGACAGCACATATCAATATTGAAGAAATTAAAAAGCCCGAGCTAGATTCGCGTCTAGTGGCCGAAAATATTGCACAGCAGTTAGAAAAGCGTGTGATGTATCGTCGTGCAGTTAAGCGTGTATTAGGCAATGCAACCCGTTTGGGCGCACAAGGGATTAAGATTATGGTTAGTGGTCGTTTAAATGGTGCGGAAATTGCACGCTCTGAATGGTATCGTGAAGGTCGTGTGCCATTACACACATTCAGAGCAGATATTGATTATGCACATTATGGTGCAAACACACAATATGGTGTGATTGGTATCAAAGTTTGGATTTTCAAAGGTGAAATTCTAGATCATAAGAAAGGCACATTAGATGAGGTTGCTCGTCGTGGTGCTACTAACCAAATCGCTAAGAAATAAAGGATTGACAAATGTTACAACCTAAACGTACAAAATTTAGAAAAATGATGAAAGGTCGCAACCGCGGCTTGGCAACTGGTCATAAGGTGAGCTTTGGTGAAATTGGCCTACAAGCTGTAGGCAGATGTCGCATGACTGCAAGACAAATTGAAGCTGCTCGTAGAGCGATGACGCGTCATGTAAAGCGTCAGGGTAAGATTTGGATTCGTGTATTTCCAGACAAACCTATTACTAAGAAGCCATTAGAAGTGCGTATGGGTAAAGGTAAAGGTAGTGTTGAATATTGGGTTGCACAAATCAAGCCGGGTCAAATGTTGTTTGAAATGCAAGGTGTTGATGAGACAATTGCAAGAGAAGCATTCCAGCTTGCTGCGGCAAAATTACCAGTAAAGACAAAAGTTATTAAAAGGATGGCAATGTAATGGACGTAAAAGAATTAAGAGGGCAAGACGTCCCTGCACTTAACGACACTTTAATGGGTCTTCTAAAGGAGCACTTTGAGTTGCGTATGCAGCATAAAAGTGCACAGTTAGATGATGGTTCAAAGTTGAGAAAAGTTAAAAGATCAATTGCACAAGTTAAAACTATTATTAAAGAGAAACAAGCATGAGCGAGAATAAAGTAGAACGCGTATTAACAGGTAAAGTTGTTAGCAGCAGTCGTGATAAAACTATTACCGTTATGATTGAGCGTAAAGTTCGTCATCCCATTTATAAGAAATATATTAAGCGTAGCACTAAGGTTCATGCGCATGATGAAAAAAATGAATGCAGTGTAGGCGACACAGTAAGAGTAGTAGAGGCGAAGCCGTTTTCTAAGACTAAGTGTTGGGCATTGTTAGAAGTCCTTGAGAAATCAGTGGCTGTTGATCACATAGCATAATTAAAAGAGAATAAGATATGATTCAAATGCAAACAAAACTTCATGTTGCTGATAACAGTGGCGGTGTTAAAGCAATGTGTATTAAAGTGTTAGGTGGCTCTAAGCGTCGCTATGCAAACATTGGCGATGTGATTAAAGTCAGTATTAAAGAAGCTGCACCGCGTGCTAAAGTAAAAAAAGGTGATGTGTATGACGCCGTTGTTGTTCGTACGGCACAAGGTGTTCGTCGTTCAGATGGTTCACGCATTCGTTTTGATAGCAATGCAGTTGTATTATTAAACACAAAACTTGAGCCAGTAGGTACACGCATCTTCGGACCTGTGACTCGTGAATTGCGTAGTGCAAAATTTATGAAAATTGTTTCACTAGCGCCAGAGGTATTGTAATGAATAAGATCAAAGTAAAAGATGAAGTAATTTTGATTGCTGGTAAGGACAAAGGCTCTATAGGTACAGTAACAAAAATCACTGATAATAAAGTTGTAGTTGAGGGCTTAAATCTTGCTAAGAAGCATGTTAAGTCAAACCCAAATGCTGGCGTAACAGGTGGTATTATTGATACAGAAATGCCAGTGGCAGTTTCAAATGTAGCAATCTACAATGCGAAAACAAAAAAAGCAGACAGGGTTGGGTTACGCACTGACAAAGATGGCAATAAAGAAAGATTTTTTAAATCAAACGGCGATTCAATCGTTTGAGACAGTTAAAGGAAAAAAACCGTGGCTAGATTACAAGAACAATATAGAAAAGAAATTTTACCTGCTTTACAAAAAGAGTTAAATCAGAAAAATCCAATGGCAGTGCCTAAGATTGAAAAGATTACTATTAATATGGGTCTGGGTAGTGCATTAGGTGATAAGAAAATTTTGCAAAATGCAGTAGACGAGATGAGCTTAATTGCTGGTCAAAAACCAATAACATGTATAGCGCGTAAATCAGTAGCGAGTTTCAAGTTAAGAGAAGGTAGTGCAATTGGTTGCAAAGTAACACTTCGCAAGGAAAAGATGTATGAATTTTTAGATCGTTTGGTTAATATCGCGATTCCCCGTATTCGTGATTTCCGTGGTTTGAATGAGAAGTCATTTGATGGTCGTGGTAATTACAACATGGGTTTAACTGAGCAAATCGTTTTTCCAGAAATTGATTTTGAAAAAGTAACAAGAGTGCGTGGTATGGATATCGCTATCACCACCACTGCACAAAATGATGATGACGCTAAGAAACTATTGGCAATGTTTAACTTCCCATTTAAAGGACAAGAAAATGGCTAAAAAGTCTATGATAAGTAGAGACATCAAGCGCACTAAAGTGGTTGAAAAATACCGCACTAAACGCCTTGAGTTAAAGAAAATTATTAAGAGTGTAAATTCTTCTGATGAAGAGCGCTTCCAAGCAACGATTAAGTTGCAAGCGTTACCGCGTGATGCTTCACCGACAAGACAACGCTCTCGTTGTGGTTTGACGGGTCGTCCGCATGGTTTTTACCGTAAGTTTGGTTTGGCTAGAATCAAATTGAGAGAGCGCACTATGAACGGTGAAGTGCCTGGTTTATCTAAAGCAAGTTGGTAGGAGGTTGTTGATATGAGTATGTCTGATCCAGTTGCTGATATGTTGACTCGCATTCGTAATGCGCACATGGTTGAAAAGAAAGAAGTCAACATCCCAGCGTCAAATTTAAAATCTGCTATTGCAAGTGTGATGCAGCAAGAAGGTTATATTGAATCATTTAGTGTGGTAGGTGAAAAAGCCACTAAAACCTTGACGCTTAAGTTGAAGTATTATGATGACAAACCCGTTATTGATTCATTAAAAAGAATTTCAAAACCAAGTTTGCGTGTGTATGTCAAAAGTACTGAGATGCCAAGTGTCATGAATGGCTTGGGTATCGTTATTGTTTCAACACCTAAAGGTGTAATGACTGGACAAAATGCAGCAACCCAGAATGTGGGTGGTGAAGTTTTGTGTAGCATTTCTTAAAGGAGTTATAAGATGTCTAGAGTTGCAAAAGCACCAATCGAAATTCCAGCTGGCGTTGAAGTTTCAATAAATAGTTCTACAATGGCAGTTAAAGGTAAATTAGGTCAAATGGAAATGGAAATCCATCCATCAGTTGTTATCGCTAATGCAGAAAATGTTTTGACATTTAATGTTGCTAAAACTGATAAAAAAGAGGAGAAGAAAGCATGGGCACAAGCAGGCACTGCAAGAGCGAATACTGCTAACTTGATTAAAGGTGTTGTAGAAGGTTGGGAGAAAAAATTAACCCTTATCGGTGTTGGTTACCGTGCAAAGGCAACGGGTAAAGCCTTAGATTTAACACTAGGTTTTTCTCATCCAGTTCAGTATAACTTGCCAGAAGGCGTTACTGCTGAGACACCTTCACAAACTGAAATTGTTGTGAAAGGTATGGATAAGCAAAAAGTAGGTCAGGTGGCTGCTGAGATTCGTGCCTATCGTCCGCCAGAGCCTTATAAAGGTAAAGGTGTGCGTTACACTGATGAATATGTGGTTCGTAAAGAAGCGAAAAAGAAATAGAGCGAAATAATTAAGGTAATAGTATGAAACTTTCAAAAAAACAAGCTCGTTTAAGAAGAGCAACTAAATTTAGAGCTAAGCACGCAGAGAGAGGTATTGAGCGTTTATGCGTTTATAAGACATCTCAGCATATTTATGCACAAATCATTAGCGCCTGTGGCACTAAGACTTTGGTCAGTGCATCTAGCTTGAAAGAAAAGAATGGCGGTAATGTGGCAGCAGCAACTAAGATTGGCGCTGAGATTGCCAAAGCAGCAAAGAAAGTAAAAGTAACGAAAATTGCTTTTGATCGTTCTGGTTTTAAATACCATGGTCGTGTGAAAGCATTAGCTGAAGCAGCACGAGATGGCGGTTTAGACTTTTAATAAAAAATTATAAAAATAGGCGTAAAAGATGGCAGATTTTAGAAAAAATAATAAAGATGATGACGGTTTCATTGAGAAGTTGGTTAACATTCGTCGTGTTGTAAAAGTAGTTAAAGGTGGCCGTATTTTTGGCTTCTCTGCATTGGTTGTTGTTGGTGACGGCAATGGTAAAGTAGGTTATGGCACGGGTAAAGCGCGTGAAGTGCCTGCCGCTATCCAAAAAGCAATGGATAAGGCAAGAAAAGCCATGAAAAGTGTTCCATTAAAAGACGGCACACTTTATTACTCTATCACTTCAAATGTCGGCGCTGCTAAAGTTTATATGCAGCCTGCATCAGAAGGTACAGGTGTTATTGCTGGTGGCCCAATGCGTAGTGTATTGGAAGCAGTTGGTGTGCATAATATCTTGGCGAAATGTAACGGTACGCGTAATCCTATTAGTGTTGTTCGCGCAACGATTGAAGGTTTAACATCAATGTCATCCCCACAATCAGTGGCCAGCAAGCGCGGTAAAACTGTTGAAGAGATTAGGGGAGAAATATAATGGCTGAAGAGAAAAAAGTGGCAACTAAGAAGCCTACTACTAAAAAAGTAGCAGCAAAGAAAAACACGGTAAGTGTGACATTAGTCAAGAGTTTTTATGGTCGTCTTCCATCACATCGTGCAACGATAACAGGCCTTGGTTTAAAGCGTATTAATCACACAGTAGAATTACTTGATACGCCTGAAGTGAGAGGTATGATTAATAAGGTTTCTTATCTACTTAAAGTAGAGGATTAAGATTATGGATATTATGCAATTAAATACATTGGCACCTGCAGAAGGTGAAAAAAGAACTAGAAAGCGCGTTGGTCGTGGTATTGGCAGTGGTTTTGGCAAAACTTGTGGTCGTGGTCATAAGGGTCAGAAAGCTCGTTCAGGTGGTTTTACTAAAATCGGTTTTGAAGGTGGTCAAATGCCCCTTCAGCGTCGCCTTCCTAAGGTTGGCTTTTCATCGCGTGTTTCGATTATTACCTCTCAAGTGACTTTATCTGAGATTGATAAGTTAGAGGAAAAAGAAATCACGGTTGATGTGTTAAAGAAACACAACTTGGTGACTAAGAATATTAAGCGCGTTAAGGTAATGCTTTCTGGTGAGATTAATAGAGCGGTGACATTAACAGGTATCAAGGCAACTAAAGGCGCAAAAGTAGCCATTGAAGCTGCCAAAGGAACGGTTAACGAGTAACAAGATGAGTCAACCGCCCCTACTTTCCCAAGATTTATCAAAGCGCATTCTCTTTTTATTGGGTGCGTTAATTGTTTTTAGACTGGGTACACATATTACCATTCCGTTTATTTCGCCAACTGCGCTAGCTTCATTAGTGCAAGACCAGCAGGGTACGATTTTGGATATGTTTAATATGTTTTCTGGTGGCGCACTAGAAAGGTTGTCTATTTTTACCTTGGGCATTATGCCTTATATTTCAGCATCAATTATCATACAGTTGATGACATCGGTAGTGCCAAAGTTTGAACAACTTAAGAAAGAAGGAGAGAGCGGTAAGCGTAAGATTACGCAATATACGCGTTTGGGTACTGTCGTTTTGGCGGTGTTTCAATCTTACGGTATTTCAATTGCCTTGCAATCTCAAAGTGCTGGTGATGTGGCATTGGTAACAAGCACTGGCTTCACTTTTAGCTTGGTAACAGTGATAACATTAACGACAGGCACATTATTTTTGATGTGGCTGGGTGAGCAAATTACAGAAAAAGGTATTGGTAATGGTATCTCAATGATTATTTTTGCTGGTATTGTTTCAGGTTTGCCATCGGCAATAGGCTCAACATTGTCGTTGGTCTCTACAGGTGAATTGGCGGTTATTTTTGTTGTTATATTGTTAGCAATGACTTTGTTAGTGACTGCTTTTGTGGTGTTTATGGAGCGTGGACAACGCCGTATTACTGTGAATTACGCCAAGCGTCAGCAAGGCCGTAAAATGGTTGGTGGTCAAAGTTCGTACTTACCACTTAAAATCAATATGGCTGGCGTGATTCCACCAATTTTTGCCTCTTCGATTATTTTATTTCCAGCAACATTGGGTGGCTGGTTTTCGCAATCAGAAGGGATGGGTTGGTTGGCCGATTTAACTGCAGGCATTTCTCCGGGTCAGCCGTTATATGTATTGTTTTATGGGTTGGCGATTGTGTTTTTTACATTTTTCTACACAGCGCTAACTTTTGATCCAAAAGACACTGCAGATAGTCTGCGTAAGTCTGGTGGTTTTATTCCAGGTATTCGTCCGGGTAAGAACTCAGCAGATTATATTGACTCTGTTATGTCGCGTTTAACAGCCTCAGGTGCACTCTACATTGCCGCAGTTTGTTTGTTGCCAGAGTTTTTGATTTTGTATTGGAATGTGCCGTTTTATTTTGGCGGCACTAGTTTATTAATTATCGTTGTTGTGGTGATGGACTTCATTACACAAGCGCAATCACATTTAATGTCTAATCAGTATGAGTCATTAATGAAAAAATCAGGTTTAAATTAGAAGGGTAGTATTATGAAAGTAAGAGCATCAGTTAAAAAGATTTGTAACAATTGTAAAATTATTAAGCGCCATGGTGTGGTGCGTGTAATTTGTAAAGAACCTAGACACAAGCAAAGACAAGGTTAATTGACATTGACATTGCATGGCTAGCAAAGTATAATTGTTCGTTTTGCAACTTTTAAAGTCGTGAATTCAAACAAGAGAAAAACGAACATTCATGATTGATTTTATAGAAATAAAGGATATATAGATGGCTAGAATAGCGGGAATAAATATTCCAACACATAAACATATTGTTATTGGCTTACAGTCAATTTTTGGTATTGGTGATACACGCGCAAAAGCAATTTGCAGCGAACTTAAATTAGACCCAGCAACAAAAGTATCAGATTTAGCTGAAGACCAGTTGGAATTAATTCGTAGTGCAGTTGCGAAGTTTGAAGTTGAAGGCGACCTTCGTCGTCAAATCGCAATGGATATTAAACGCTTGAGGGATTTAGGTTGTTATCGTGGTATCCGTCATAGAAAATCATTACCACTTCGTGGTCAAAGAACTAAAACAAATGCTAGAACTCGTAAGGGTCCTCGTCGTTTAATTAAATAATCATAGGTAGATATTATGGCTAAAGCACCAACAAAGAAAAAATCAAAAAAAGTCGTTACTGACGGTATTGCGCATATTCATGCAACATTTAACAACACCATCGTTATGATTACAGACCGTCATGGTAATGCAGTTTGCTGGGCAACTTCAGGTGGCTCTGGTTTTAGAGGTTCAAGAAAATCAACGCCATTTGCAGCACAAGTAGCAGCTGGCAATTGCGGTGAAAAAGCATTGGCTTTTGGCATGAAGAACTTAGATGTTCGCGTTAAAGGCCCCGGTCCTGGTAGAGATTCAGCCATTCGTGGTTTAAATGCACAGGGCTTAAAAATTCAATCAATTACAGATGTAACGCCAATCCCTCACAATGGTTGTCGTCCTTCTAAAAAACGCAGAGTATAAGGATAAATTATGGCTAGATATACTGGACCTACTTGTAAATTAGCCCGTCGCGAAGGCACGGACTTGTTTCTAAAAAGTGGCATTAGATCGTTAGATTCTAAATGTAAAGTTACACAATTACCTGGTATGCACGGTGCAACTGCCCGTCAACAAAAAGGTACTGAGTATGGTTTACAATTGCGTGAAAAGCAAAAAGTTAGGCGTATTTATGGTATTTTAGAAAAGCAATTCCGTTCATACTATAAAAAAGCATCTCAAAAGAAAGGTTCAACAGGTGAAAACCTATTGTCTTTATTAGAGTGTCGTCTTGATAATGTTGTTTATCGTATGGGTTTTGGCTCTACGCGCGCTGAAGCGAGACAATTGGTTTCTCACAAGGCTATCTTGGTTAATGGTTTGGCGGTTAATATTCCTTCTTACCAAGTTGGTGCTAATGATGAAATTTCTATTAGAGAAAAAGCAAAAAAACAAAGCCGTATTCAATTAGCAATGGAATTAGCTGAGCAAGGTGACTTGCCAGAATGGGTTGAAGTTGATAGTAAAGCACTAAAAGGTGTATTTAAGAATGTTCCTGTGCGTGATGACTTGTCATCTGATATTGCAGAGCATTTAATTGTTGAATTGTATTCAAAATAAAGGACATATTATGCAAGGAAATGCAAGAGATTTTTTAAAGCCAAAGTTGGTTGAATCAAAAGAAACAGCGAATAACGAGTATAGAGTTATTCTTGAGCCTTTAGAAAAAGGCTTTGGTCATACACTGGGTAATGCGTTAAGAAGAACATTGTTGTCTTCTGTTTCAGGTTCTGCAATCACAGAAGTAGCGATTGACGGTGTGATGCACGAATTTTCAACTATTGAAGGTGTTCAAGAGGATGTATTAGACATCTTGTTAAACCTTAAAGAAGTTTCAGTTGCGTTAAACACTTCTGATTCAGCAGAAGTTGTTATTGATAAGAAAGGTCCTTGTGAAATCACAGTAGCTGATATTGAAGCAAACGCAACAGATGTTTCAGTGTTCAACAAAGACAAAGTGATTGCAACAATAAATGCAGGTGGTCATATGCGACTAACGCTTAAGATCAGCACAGGTATTGGCTATGACGCAGCAGTTGCGCGTGACGATGAAGCCTCAACAATTGGTGGTATGCAACTAGATGCAAGCTTTTCACCAATTAAGCGTGTGAGTTTCACAGTTGACGCAGCGCGTGTTAATCAAAAAGTTAACCTTGATAAATTAAACATTGTAATGGAAACAAATGGTTCGGTTAATGCTGAAGAAGCTATTAAGCGTGCAGCAACAATCTTACAAGACCAATTGTCTTCATTTGTTGAATTAGAATTGGTTGAAGAAGAAGAGACATTGCCAACTTCAGATGATTTTGACCCGCAATTATTAACAGCAGTAGATGAGTTGGAATTAACGGTTCGTAGTGCAAACTGTTTGAAAGCTGAGCAAATCTACTACATTGGTGATTTAATTGAGAAGTCTGAGCAAGATTTATTGAGAACACCTAACTTAGGTCGTAAGTCGTTGAACGAAATTAAAGAAGCATTAACTGAGAAGGGCCTAAATTTAGGCACAGCCATTGAGAACTGGCCACCAGTTGATTTAATGAGTGAATAAGGAAATATCATGAGACATAGAAAGTCAGGTAGACAACTAAACCGTAATTCTTCTCATCGTAAGGCGATGTTTAAGAATATGGCAAATTCATTGTTTGAGCACGAGACAATCAGAACAACTTTGCCAAAAGCAAAAGAGCTTCGTCGTATTGTTGAGCCGTTAATTACCAAAGCTAAAACAGACAGCGTTGCTAATCGTCGTAATGCATTTTCAAAATTACGCGATGATGCTTCAGTGGCTAAATTATTCACCCAGTTAGGTCCATTCTACAAAGATCGCCCTGGTGGTTACATCCGTATTCTTAAAGCTGGTTTTCGTACTGGTGATAAAGCGCCAATGGCGATTGTTCAATTAGTTGATTTCGATGGCACACCTGCTGACGATTCTACAGATTCATAAAGGAAAAAACTATGCCTTCAATTAAAGTAAGAGAGAACGAACCTTTTGATATTGCACTTAGACGCTTTCGTCGTACTTGTGATAGAGCTGGTGTTATTACAGATGTTCGTAAGAAAGAATTTTACGAGAAGCCAACATGGGTTAACAAGCGTATGAAAGCAGCAGCAGTCAAACGCACCCATAAAGAAATGGCCAAGAATCGTATCCATCGCAAGAGAATGTATTAAAGTAATATTATTTGATAATTCATATACAATAATAAAATCTCAGTCTTTACTGAGATTTTTTAATTCAGGAGTAGCTCAACAATGTCAGAACTAAAACAACGCATTACCGAAGATATGAAATCAGCAATGAGAGCCAAAGATAAAGAGAGGCTAAAGGCTATTCGTATGATTTTAGGCGCTATTAAGCAAAGAGAAGTTGATGAGCGTATCGAGCTTGTTGATGAGCAAGTATTAGCCGTCATCCAGAAAATGGTTAAGCAACGCAAAGATTCTATTTCACAATTCAAAGAAGCGGGCCGCACTGACCTTATCGAAATTGAAGAAGCAGAGTTAGTTGTTATCAACAACTATATGCCTGCACAACTTTCAGAAAATGACATAAGTAAAGTTGTTGATAAAGCAATTGCTGATTCTGGCGCGTCTTCTATGCAAGATATGGGCAAGTTAATGGGATTACTCAAGGGCCAGCTTGCAGGTAAGGCTGATATGGGTGTTGTCTCTAGTATCATTCGTTCTAAATTTTCTTAAAAAGAATCTTATATGAAGTTCGTATTAATTTTATTATTTATCAGTAATTTTGTATTTGCACAGGTTGTGCCAAATTATGCTAAAGAAAAACGCTGGGCATCACAAGTAGAAGATGGTTTGATGGATGGTGATGTAGTTTGGCTAAGTGCTAACAAACAACCATTTATGTCGCTTTATACCCCTAACGAAACTAATACTAAGCGTGCAGCGTTGATTGTCCATGGTTTAGGAGTGCACCCTGATTGGGCGCAAGTCATTCAACCTTTGCGCGTTGCACTTAGTGAAAAAGGCTGGCATACCTTGTCTATTCAGATGCCAGTATTGGCAAATGATAAAGATGCAGTTAAATACATCACTTTACTAACTCAAGCTGACAATCGCATTAAATCTGCCATTAATTATTTACAGCAACAAGGGTTAAATGCAGATGCAATTGTATCTCATAGTTTGGGCAGTGTAATGAGTGCGCATTATTTAGACAATCAGCAACACCCAATCAAATATTTTGTTGCTATTGGGATGCCAGATTTAGCAGTTAAATATTTGGGTAAAATTCGCATCCCAATGCTAGATTTATATGGCGTGGATGATATTGAAGTCGTGCTTAAATCTGTTAAAGAGCGAGCGCAAGCCGCTAAAGAAAATAAATATTACACACAAAAAAAAGTGGATGCCGATCATTTTTTTAATGATAAGGATGCCTTGTTGATTGATGAGGTTAGCACCTGGTTGAAATAGCGTTATTATTACTGTTGGGTGCGTTTTCTGGTTTTATTGCTGGACTGTTTGGTGTGGGTGGCGGTTTGATTATCGTGCCAGCATTGTTGTATGTGTTGGCATTTGAGGTTCAAGAAGTGGTGTTAATGCATACAGCGATTGGCACTGCACTGGCAGTGATTGTTTTTACCTCTATATCCAGCGTTTGGGCGCACCATCGCCATGGTGCTATTCATTGGCAATATTTCATAAAACTCACCCCTACTATTTTATTAGGCGCTTTTAGCGGAGCGATTATTGCTCAATATTTGAGTTTTGATTTCTTGCGAATTTTCTTTGCAATCTTTGAAATAATGGTTGCAATGATGATGTGGTTTAGCATTAGCACTTCTGGATATGCAGATAATTTAAACAGATGGGTTTGGCTAATAACAGGCTATATTATCGGATTGGTTTCAGCTATAGTTGGTATTGGTGGTGGTACAATGGCCACGCCATTTTTAACTTACAATAAGGTTGATATTAAAAACGCTATTGCCACTTCAGCGGCTGTGGGTATGCCGATTGCGATTGTAGGCAGTGTGGGTTTTATCATAATTGGTACTGGGGTTGAAGGCACTACTAGTGGATTAGGGTTTATCCATATAAAAGCATTGCTCAGTATTGTTATGACTAGTATTTTTTTTGCACCACTTGGTGCTAAGGTTGCACATAATATTAATGGCAAGAGATTAAAAAAGGCTTTGCCTTATTTTTGCTCTTATTAGGTGTGTTTGTTTTAAGTTTCTAGCGTTATAATTTGGCGATGATTTTGTTAAAAATATCATCAAAACCACCGTTGGACATAACGACAAAATGTCCTTGTTGGATGCGGCCGAGTTCGGCAACAATGTCCTCAACACAGACAAATAAACTATCTTTGCTGAATAAGGCATTAATATCCCAATCTTGATTTTCTGGTTTTAGAATTAATATTTGATTGGCTTCACTTAGAGCGTCAACTAAACTTTGTTGATGCACGCCAGATTTCATTGTGTTAGAGCGCAGTTCTAAAATTGCAACGATGTTTTTATTGCCGACTTTGGCACGCAAACCACTAAGTGTGGTTTGAATAGCGGTTGGGTGATGAGCAAAATCATCATATAGCGTGATATTATCGGTTTGGTATTTGATTTCTAAACGACGCTTCACCCCTTGGAATGTATTCAGTGCCTCGCAAGCAGTTTTAATTGTCACGCCAATATGGTGTGCAGCATAAATAGCACAAAGTCCATTTTGCATATTGTGCTCACCCAACAGATTCCAGTCAACTGTGTTATTTTCAACATCAAAGGTAGTGCCAATATCACTGATTTCCAATTTGGAAGTTGGTAGGGTTTGTTGTTCTGAGTATAGTCCCATTTCAATGACTTGTTCAATCGCTGATACATTTTGTGGATGGACAATGAGTCCATCATTTGGTATGGTGCGAAGCAGATGATGGAATTGTTTTTGAATGTCTTTGAGAGAATCAAAGATATCAGCGTGGTCAAACTCAAGATTATTAATCACCAAAGTTTTAGGACGGTAATGCACAAACTTTGAGCGTTTGTCAAAAAAGGCAGTGTCATATTCATCGGCTTCAATCACAAAGAAGTCAGAGTCAGTCAGTCGTGATGACACACCAAAGCCTTCAACCACACCACCGATTAAGAAATTTGGGTTGTAGCCTGTGATTTCTAAAATCCAAGCCAACATACTGGCAGTGGTAGTTTTTCCATGCGTACCACTAATAGCAAGCACCCATTTGTCGCGTAATACATTTTCACTAAGCCACTGCGCCCCTGAAGTGTAGGTGTATTGTTTGTTTAAAATTTCTTCCACACATTCATTGCCACGCGATAAGGCATTGCCAACAATATAGACATCAGCCTTGGGTAAGTATTTAGCGTGATAGCTCTGTGTATAATTGATACTTTGCTTATCAAGCTGAGTGCTCATTGGTGGGTAAACACCTTGGTCTTGTCCAGTAACGCTGTGTCCAAGTTGTTTGGCAATTAAGGCGAGTGAGCCCATAAAAGTGCCAGCGATACCTAAAATATGAATGTGCATTTACTTAGTGAGGGCTATTGTTCTTTAAATAAGGTCATTCGTGTATTATATGTTTATTTATTTTAGTTTGTAACAACTATGAAAATATACTTGGTTGGTGGTGCTGTGCGAGACCAATTATTGGGCATTGCTGATGAAAAAACCGAAAAAGATTGGGTGGTAGTTGACTCGTCGCCCGATGAAATGTTGGACTTGGGTTATCGCCAAGTGGGGCAATCCTTTCCTGTATTTCTACACCCTGGCACACAAGAGGAATATGCACTTGCTAGAGTTGAGCGAAAAATTAGCAAAGGTTATAAAGGTTTTGAATTTGATACTTCTAAAACTGTCACCCTTGAGCAAGATTTATCTCGTCGAGATTTAACCATTAATGCCATTGCTCAAACAAAAGACGGTGATTTGGTTGACCCATTCAATGGACAAGAAGATTTAGACAATGGTTTACTTAGACATGTATCTGATGCGTTTAGCGAAGACCCTGTGCGTGTGTTGCGTGTTGCTCGTTTTGCCGCACGGTTTAAAAAATTTGGCTTTAAAGTGGCGCATGCAACGCATCAGTTAATGAAACAAATGGTGAGCTCTAGTGAGGTGGATGCGCTCACCCCTGAGCGAGTTTTTAAAGAATTAGAAAAATCCCTATCTTACGAAACGCCATCAGCATTTTTTAAAGTGTTGTTGGCTTGCGGTGCTTATGACAGAGTTTTTGCTGCGCTTAAATCTCGTGATAAACAAAGTCACGAAAACCCATTTGAGATTTTAGATAATTTAGCAACTGATGCGATGCATATCAAGTTTGCCATATGGCTAAAAGATGAAAAGACAGAGGCAATCACTGAGTTATGCAATAATATCAAGTGTCCAAAAAAATACGAACAGCTGGCAAAACTGGTGCATAAAACTTATCAGTTTGCCACAAGCTTTGATAACCAATCTAGCAATGAAGTGTTTAATTTTTTCACCAAAACTGATGCGCTTAGACGACAAGATCGATTTTCAGAATTACTGGCAACTTTTGAGTTGTTGGGTGTTGATGTTAGTCGTATTATTGAACTCAGAGGCTTGCTAAATATGATTGATATCTCTCAGTTGAATAAAGAGAATATTAGCGCTGAGATTCAAATAGAGAAACAGCGCGTTATTGAGTCATTTCTCAACGCGACATAGCGAATCAAATTCGCAATATTGACAAGCGGTTTTATTTGGCAAAACTTGTGTCTTGCCCTGTTGAAAATCTTGACTGGCAGTGTTTAGTATTTCCCCCCAAATGATAACTTGCTCATCCCATTCTTTGCAGGAATTTCTAGCAGATTGCTTGGGTAATGAATCTTTGTTTTTTGATAAGCCTTTAATGCTAACTTTATTGGCGTTTAGTTGAATGAATGCTGCGCCTTGGGCGGCATTACTGATAGCGTAGATAGGCAGTTGTGGCTCTTTGATTGCTTCGCCACACCAGTTACTAATAGAAGGGTTTCCAATTTTATAATCAAAAATAATCTTATTACCCCCTTTTGTCTCATCAAGTCTATCTAGACGGGTGTTGAATTTAAGTCCAGCAATATTAACATTAACACTTTGTTCGGTTGATAATACGGTGAATGGATGCCTTTGTTTTTCGATTTCAATAAACTGATGAATAATTTTCGAGATTCTTATTTTTTCGTTTTCTTTAAAGCCAGTATCATTGTAATATTTGATTGCCGTGTTTATTTTTTCTTTAATTAACACATCTAATTTATCTTTACTGAGCGATAACAGTTTATCTTGCGAGGTAATTTCTTGATAAAAGTATTGTAAGGTGGTGTGAATAATATCGCCTTGTTCCATTCTGTTTAGACCAATATGCGGGTCATTAAATGATTGAATGTTTAATCGGCGTGCAAAGCCACTAAAGGCACATGCCATTTGATTTTTCAAGATACCTACACCGCCATGTACTTGTGCGTGTTTCAATGGATTGGCTTTTGCATCATCCACAGTTTCCAATACTATGTTTTGATAGTCATGTGTGAGTATTGGTGTTTCGTGATTAAATGTTAACAGAGGGGATGGTCGCTGTTCACTACTCAAGTGTACTTTGGCGTAGGAGAAAATAACCTCAGTAGACAGATTAACAAGGTTATTGAGCGTGTCTTGCGCATCTTTAGCAATTAATTCAAAACTTGTTCGTGGAATTTGGTGTGTTACAGCAATATCACTAGGAATAAAACGCGGCACATTGAGCGTGGCAGGTAAGAATTCATCCGTCATCCCCAGTACCCAAGCGGCATCAAAGTACAAGCCTTCTGCTTCTAAACTGCCTAATATTTGAATTGGGGTTTTGGCAGATTGTGCTTGAAAAACAACTTGTGAGAGCCAATCTTTCAAATCCTTAATGGCATGAGCGGCACCAACTTGAGTATTTATTTGTGCCAGTTGATTAAGTCCAGAAGAGGCACTTTGATATTTGTTGAATAATTGATATTCGGTGCTGGATAATGTTCTATCAGTAGCGAAACCCCAAATTTGTAAGTAGGTATTAAAATCTAATAACCACGCATCATGTGTTTGTTGTCTTTTTGTTGATTGTGCTATTGTTGCTTCAAGCAATGTTTTTATTTGCGGTGTGTTGTTTAGGTGTTTTTCTAAATGGGAAAATTTAAAATGTGTTTTAGAAAAATCTAAGGTGCGGTTAACTAATAAAGCACGAGCTGATCGTTCTTTTTGTGCGTGGGCAATATAAGGCGAAGTGATAACAGTGTTAAAAGTTTCAGTCTTGATGCGATTACTTTTCAATTGTTGACAGAGTTCCAATAGTGTTAGAATATGGCGAATCAACGGATATTCAGTTAATGGAAAACCTAGGGAAATATTATAAGATTTTTGCCCAGTTTCCATTAGTGTATTGGCAAATACTCGGTCAAAAACAGATTGAATTTGATAATGGTCATTGTTCAATGTTGGACAAATAATGGCAATGTGTTTATTTGGATATTGCGCATTCAAATCCTTTGCCCAATGGGCAGCAGATAAGAGTTCATCTTGGGTAGTTTGAAAAACTTGATGGTTGCTTTGTGTGTTTTTTTGTTCAGATTTAAGCACTTGATAGCCAGTCTTATCAAGTAATAACGATTGCACGGGTGTGAGTGTTTTAAAGCCATAAATATAAGGTTTTGCTAGATTGGTATTATGTGTAATAATTAACGCAGATAAGTCGTTGGTATCCAATAAGTTGTGGGCTGATTTGGTCTTTTGATAATCCTTCAGCCAAGTGGCAAACAGCTTGTAATTTTCAACACCTAATTTTGATAATTGCATGTAATCAATGAGATGGGCATCACAATAATTGTTATTTTTTATGACTTCATCTAGTAAGCGATTATCAACTTTTTGCCCTGATTTTTGTATTGATTGCTTAATTAATGTGCGAGATTCAATATTTGAAATTAAGCGTTTTTTTGTATTGGCTTCAAGCGATTGCCAAGTTTCTTGTAAGTATTGGCACCAAGATAGGATTTTTGGTAGAGCAGAATTGCCTTTTTGCACACCCCAAGTTTTTTTAAACGCTAACACTTGGCGATTGTTTGCCAAGATAACAATATCACCCTTAGTAACTTTTGTTGTATTTGTGTTAAGCCACATTAGAAGTAAAGGATATAGCAGAATGCGTTAGGTTTACACTTTTCAATGAAATCTTAAAAAGAATATTTTTTATTTCTGAATTATGATACATACCCAAAAAATGTATCAAGTCTTAAGCCTAACGCCTCTAAGCCTTGTTTTTTTAAACTGGAAAATAATTGCACATCAACATAAGGATATTGTTCAACTTCGCGTTTGACTTTAAGCAATGAATTCTTGGCAGCACCTTTTTTGAGTTTGTCAGATTTGGTTAGAATGATTTGTGTAGGCAAGTTTGCACCAACACACCAATCCAACATCATTTGATCAAACTTTGTTAGTGGACGACGCACATCCATCACCAATACCGCACCTGCCAAGCATTTGCGTTGTGCAAAATATTCACCCATATCTTTTTGCCATTGTTGTTTGATATGTTCAGGCACTTTAGCATAACCATAGCCAGGTAGGTCCACCAAACGACGGTTTTCGTCTAATTCAAAAAATACCAAATGTTGCGTTCTACCTGGTGTACGAGATACTTTTGCCAATTTTTTTTGTAAGGTAATAGTGTTAATAGCGCTTGACTTACCAGCATTAGAGCGTCCAGCAAAAACCACTTCATAGCCTTGGTCTTCTGGGCATCCTTTAAGCGATGGACAAGAGAGTAAAAATTTTGCTTGATGATAAATATTACTCATTTAGTTCAAAAAAGGTATAATTCCGCCTCATGGTGATAAAGTTACCATTATATATTTTAAAAATTTAAGGAGTAGAGTATGTTCTCAACAGGAAAAAAAGTTTTAGTAGTGGCAGCAGCAGTGATGTCAATGAGTTCTTTGGTTCAAGCAGATGGTAAGGCGGCTTATGCTGCTGGTGCCTGTGCTGGGTGTCATGGTGCTAATGGTAAATCAGCAATTCCAACTTATCCTAACCTTGCTGGACAAAATGCAGCCTATATTGTTAAACAATTGAAAGATTTCCAGTCTGGTGCACGTAAAGACCCAACAATGAGCGCAATGGCTGCAATGGCTGCTGGTAAAGAGCAAGCAATTGCTGACTGGTTAGCTAAGCAATAGTTACTGATAAAATATAGAACTTACGCATTAAGTTCTATATCATAATAAGCCGATATTAAGTATAATATCGGCTTATTTTTTGCAGAAAGGAAAAATCTTATGAATAAATTAGCATTAATTTTCACAGCAGCATTCATTTTAATTTCAACACAATCTTTTGCAGTAGGTGACGCAACTAAAGGAAAGGCTAAATCAGTAACTTGTATTGCTTGTCACGGCGTTGATGGTAATGCGTTAGCATCCACTTTTCCAAAGTTAGCTGGTCAGAATGAAGGTTACTTACTAAAGCAACTTAAAGAATTTAAGTCAAGTTCTCGTGTTGACAGTGTAATGACAGGTATGGTTGCATCATTGACAGGGGCAGATATGGAAAATTTAGCGACTTATTATGCTTCTCAAAAAGTTTCTAAAGGCGTGCCTGCAACAGGGGCTACTTTTGCATTAGGTCAAAAAATTTATCGTGGTGGAAAAAAGGCAATAGATGTTACTGCTTGCATTGCCTGTCACGGTCCAACAGGCAAAGGTATCCCATCAGCAGGATTTCCAGCTTTGGCATCGCAACATGCACCATATGTGTCCAAACAGCTTAAGTTATTCCGTCAGCATTCGATTAATTTACAAACGGGCGAGAATAAACCAAGTAGAACCAACGATTATGAGGGCATGATGATTAACTTTACTAAGAATTTAACCAACAAAGAGATTGACGCAGTTGCGGCTTATATCTCTGGTCTATAAAAGTAAGTATTTTTAATAAAAAGGCGGTAGATACCGCCTTTTTATTGCCTATGAAAATTACTACCCCATCGGGTATAATTTACTCTTTTTTAAGCAACAACATCGGATTTACAAGAAATGAAAACTTCACTAGAAAAATTAGACGGTCTAAAAAGAGCATTAACAGTTGACTTGTCTATTGACATATTTAGACAAAAAACAGACCAAGTCCTTAGAGGCATGGCATCTAAAGTAACCGTTGATGGTTTTAGAAAGGGCAAAGTTCCTTTATCTATTATGCGTAAACAGTTTGGCGACCATGCTAGTTCAGATGCAGTGAATGAAATTGTAAATGATACTTTGGTTGAAGCGTTGGCAGATGCAAAAGCAACACCTGCTTCACGACCAGCGATTACTAAGATTGATTCAGAGAATAAGGACACTTTTTCTTATACGGTGACCTTTGAAGTTTTTCCAGAAATTAAAGTTGGGGATTTTTCTAAGTTAAAAATTGAACAAACAGAAGCTAAAATTACCAAGACAGACGAAGAAAAAACTTTGAAAGGTTTGACTGAGCAGGCAATTGAGTATAAATCAGTTAAACGTAAGTCTAAAGAAGGCGACCAAGTAACCATTAACTTCAAGGGTATGCTTGATGGCGAAGTGTTTGAAGGTGGCGTTGCTAATGATTTCAAAATGGTATTGGGCAAAGGTTCAATGATTGCTGGTTTTGAAGATGGGCTTTTGGATGTTGCCGCTGAAAAGTCAGTGACTTTGAATTTAACTTTTCCAAAAGAATACCATGCACCTCAACTGGCAGGCAAAGATGTCATTTTTGAAGTTGAGATGAAGGAAGTAGCCGACCCTCAATCACCAAAATTAGATGACGAGTTTGCAAAGAAATTTGGTGAAAAAAATATGGATGGCTTGAAGAAGAGTATGAAAGCGCAAATGCAAGTTGAACTTGATAATCGTTTGACTAATCAAAATAAAGACGATTTATTTGGTGCATTGTTAACAGCGAATAATTTTGCAGCGCCACAGGAAAGTATTGATAACGAAGCACAAAGTTTAAAACAAGAAATGGAACAGCGTTTACAACAACAAGGCATGCCTTCCCAAGGTAATATGCCTGCTTCTACTTTCAATCCTGAAGCTGAGCGTCGTGTTAAGTTGGGTTTATTGGTGAATCAAATTTCTAGTGACAATAAGTTTAATGCTAGTAAAGAACAGATTGATACAAAACTTAATGAAATGGCAGCAGCTTATGGCGATGAAGCTCAACAGATGTTAGATTACTATAATGCTGACTCCTCTAGATTAGCAACAATTGAGTTAATGGTGGTGGAACAAATGGTACAAGATTTGATTTTAGAAAGCGCTAAAGTTACCATTCAGAAAAAGACATTCGAAGAAGTGACGCAGCAACAATAATGACAATAGAAAATCTAAATCAAATACCTATGGTCATCGAGCAATCTGCTCGAGGTGAGCGTGCCTATGATATTTATTCGCGCCTTTTAAAAGAGCGTGTTATTTTCATGGTGGGTCCAGTTGAAGACTATATGGCTAATGTCATTGTTGCACAGATGTTGTTTCTAGAATCTGAAAATCCTGATAAAGATATTCATTTATATATCAATTCTCCAGGCGGTTCAGTTTCCGCAGGTTTGGCGGTTTATGATACTATGCAGTTTATCAAGCCTGATGTTTCAACATTGTGTATTGGTCAGGCGGCAAGCATGGGCGCTTTGTTACTGACTGCTGGCGCTAAGGATAAGCGTTTTGCATTACCAAATGCCAGATGTATGATTCATCAGCCATTGGGTGGTTTTTCTGGTCAGGCGAGTGATATTGATATTCATGCACAAGAAATTCTTAAGGTTAGAGCAAAACTTAACGCTATTCTTAAATTACACACAGGTCAATCTATTAAAACCATTCAAAAAGATACCGATAGAGATAACTTTATGTCAGCTGATGAAGCAGCTAAATATGGTTTGATTGATAAAGTTTTAAAACAGCGCTAAAAATTAGATTTATTATGGCAGAAAATCCAGAAGAACTCCACTGTTCATTTTGCGGCAAAGCAAAATCTGAAGTCGACCGCCTTATTGCAGGTCCCGGCGTCTATATTTGTAACGAGTGTATTGAATCGTGCTATGGTTTACTTGAAGAGCAGGCACTAGAAGAGGTTGACGATAGCCATCAAGATTGGGACTACACGCCTAAGCAGTTGCGTGATTTTTTAAACGAGTATGTGATTGGTCAAGAGCACGCAAAGAAAGTTTTATCGGTTGCTGTTTATAACCACTATAAGCGTTTGCAGAGTGGATACATATCAAATAATGTAGAATTGGATAAATCTAATATTCTAATGATTGGACCAACAGGTTCAGGTAAAACATTATTAGCGCAAACATTAGCACGACTTTTGGATGTGCCATTTACCGTAGCAGATGCAACGACTTTGACCGAAGCTGGTTATGTAGGTGATGATGTTGAGAATGTGATTAAGAGTTTGTTATCAAAATGTGATTTTGATGCGCAGCGTGCTGAGCATGGCATTATTTTTATTGATGAAATTGACAAAATTTCTAGGCGCTCAGACTCTCCTTCAATTACGCGTGATGTTTCTGGCGAAGGTGTGCAACAAGCAATGTTAAAGTTGATTGAAGGCACTATAGCATCAGTGCCACCACAAGGGGGTCGTAAACACCCAAATCAAGAAACCATTGATGTAGATACTTCAAAGATTTTATTTATTTGTGGTGGTGCTTTTGATGGTTTGGATAAAGTTATTGGTAGGCGTGTAGAAAAAGCCACAGGTATTGGTTTTTCTGCAGATGTTAAAGATTTAAGCGAAGAGAAAAATTTAACAGAATTATTCAACCTTATTGAGCCAGAAGACTTGATTGGATACGGTTTAATCCCAGAATTAGTTGGCCGTCTTCCGGTGCAAACAGCACTTAGTGAGTTAGATGAAGATGCGCTTATTCAAATTTTAACCAAGCCAAAAAATTCAGTGGTTAAACAATTTCAAGAAATTTTTGCGATGGAAGGTGTTAAATTAAGTTTTAGAAAACCAGCTTTGTCGGCGATTGCTAAGTTAGCCATTAAGCGTAAAACTGGTGCCAGAGGATTGCGCTCTATTTTGGAAGATATGTTATTAGATACAATGTTTGAACTACCATCACTCAGCGATATAAAAGAAGTTGTAATTGATAAGGCCGTAGTTGAGAAGAAGAAACCACCATTGATGGTGTATAAAATAGCCAAGAAACAAAAAACCATTAACAAAAGTAAAAAAGCCTCTTAGTTACCATGAAAGCTCTTGGAATTATTTGACCGTCAAAAAAATGCAGTTGGACAAGGCGAGCGAACACTGCTAGTTTATATAGAACTCCCCACTAATCGACATATCCAAAACGGCTCAGATGAGTTTGATGAATTGGCAAAATCCTCTGGACTGAATGTTGTGCAGAATCTAAAAATCTCTCGCAATAATGTGAATGCCAAATATTTTATTGGTTCGGGTAAAGTGGAAGAAATAGTAGAGCTGGTTAAAGACACGAATTTAGATTTGGTTATTTTTTCCTCAGAGTTGTCACCTTCACAAGAGCGCAACCTTGAGAAACAATTAGAGTGTCAAGTAATGGACCGAACAGGTTTAATTTTGGATATTTTCTCACTTAGGGCGCGCTCATTTGAGGGGAAATTGCAGGTAGAATTGGCACAACTTAGACACCTGTCCACACGATTAGTTAGAGGTTGGACACACCTTGAGCGACAAAAAGGTGGTATTGGTCTTCGAGGTCCAGGTGAAACGCAATTAGAAACGGACAAACGCTTGATTGCCATTCGTATTAAAAATATTAGCAAGCGTTTAGAAAAAGTCCATAAACAACGCGATTTAGGCAGAAAAGCACGCCTTAAAAATGAGTTGCCAATGATTGCTTTGGCGGGCTACACCAATGCTGGTAAATCAACACTGTTTAACACTTTGACGCAGGCAGAAGTATTTGCCGATGATCAATTATTTGCCACGCTTGATGCTACTATTAGGCGGGTGATATTGCCTGCCTCTGGAGAGGCAGTCATTGCCGATACAGTGGGTTTCATTCAAGATCTACCACATGATTTAGTGGCTGCCTTTAAATCAACTTTGGAGGAAACTCGGCGCGCTAATGTGTTACTGCATATTGTTGATGCGGCTGATGAATATAATCTAGAAAAAATTGAACAAGTACAAGATATTATTTTTGATATTGAGGCTAACAAAGTCCCGAGTATTTTGGTAATGAACAAAATTGATTGTTTAACAGATTTCAAACCAAGATTTGATAGGGACAAAGAGGGTAGAATTTTCCGTGTATGGATTTCAGCACAGTCTGGTGATGGTATTGATTTTCTTTATCAAGCATTAGCAGAGCAACTCAGTGGTATGATGACACATGCTAAAATACAACTTGATGTGACCAGTGCCTATATTCGAAGCGAAATTCATAATATTGGGTACATCCACAATGAAAAAGTGAATGATTTTGGACAATGGGTACTTGAAATTAATGTCACTCATCACTATCTATCTAAGTTATTAAGTTTAAAAGGTGTAACACTATTATGGGAACAGAAGTCACAGCAGAAGTAATTGATCTTGAGCAGGAATTGGTGCCGTTATTACCTCTACGAGATGTGGTGGTTTTTCCGCATACGGTGATGCCGCTTTTTGTCGGTAGAAAAAGCTCTGTTAATGCAATTACTCAAGCGATGGGTACGAATAAATATATATTCTTAGTTGCACAAAAAGATGAAAAAACTGAGAACCCAAAGAATGAAGACTTGCATAGTGTTGGTACTTTATCGACGATTTTGCAAATGCTTAAATTACCTGATGGCACTATTAAAGTGTTGGTTGAAGGCGTGAAGCGTGCCAAGATTGAAGAATTCTCTAAGGCAGATGATTACACCGAAGTTAAAGTTAGCGAATTTGTACTAGAATCGACTCAAGACACTGAAATTAAAGCAATGATGCGCTTAGCATTAGAAAGCTTTGAATCCTATATCAAGCTTAATAAAAAAATTCCTGAAGAAGTGCTTGGTATGTTGAAAGAAGTGAGTGATGTTGAGCGTTTTAGCGATATTATTATTGCCAACTTATCGCTTAAAACTTCTGAAAAACAAGAACTTTTAAGTGGTATTAATGCACAAACGCGACTGGATAAAATCTTATCAGTGATCCAAGGGGAGATTGATGTTTTAGGCACTGAGAAAAAAATCCAATCACGCGTGCGTAAGCAAATGGAATCCAATCAAAGAGATTATTATTTGAATGAGCAAATGAAATCTATTCAAAAGGAATTGGGTCAGGCAGAAGACGAAGATGAAATTGAAGATTTACAGGCAAGCATTAAAAAAGCAAAAATGCCAAAAGCTGCTAAGGAAAAAGCAGAGTCTGAGCTAAAAAAACTCTCGCGTATGTCATCACAATCTTCCGATGCGTCAATTATCCGTACTTATATTGAAAATTTATGCGATGTACCATGGAAAAAACAAACACATATCAATAAGGATTTAGCGAAAGCACAGCAAATCTTAGATGATGACCATTACGGCTTAAGCAAGGTGAAAGAGCGTATTTTAGAGCATCTTGCAGTGCAAACACGCGTTACTCATAATAAGGCTAATATTTTATGCTTAGTAGGTCCCCCAGGTGTAGGCAAAACCTCTCTTGGCGAGTCAATTGCTAAAGCGGTTAATCGTAAGTATGTGCGTATGGCACTTGGCGGTGTCAGAGATGAAGCGGAAATTCGTGGACATAGGCGTACTTATATTGGCGCAATGCCAGGCTCTATTATCCAAAAAATGCAAAAAATTAAGGTTAAAAACCCACTTTTTTTATTAGATGAAATTGAAAAAATGGCATCTGATTATCGGGGTGACCCTTCTTCAGCAATGTTGGAGGTGTTAGACCCTGAGCAAAATCACACCTTTAATGATCATTATTTAGAAGTTGATTACGACCTTTCGCAAGTGATGTTTGTAGCAACAGCCAATTCACTAGACCTGCCACAGCCGTTATTAGACAGAATGGAAATTATTGAATTGGCTGGTTACACCGAAGATGAAAAACTGCAGATTGCTAAGCGTCATTTAATTAAAAAAGCAATGGAAAACAACGGCATTAAGGACAGTGAAATCTCATTCAAGGACTCAGCCATTCTTGACATTATTCGTTACTATACGCGTGAAGCAGGTGTACGTGGTTTGAGCAGAACTATCAGCACCATTTGTCGTAAAGTGGTCAAAGAAGTAGTATTGAAAAAACGCAAAACCAAAGCTATGATTAGCGATAAAACATTAGAAAAGTATCTTGGTGTACGCAAACATCGCTTTGGCTTAGCAGAAGAAAAAAGTCAAGTTGGTGAAGTGACAGGTTTGGCGTGGACATCAGTAGGCGGTGACTTACTAACGATTGAGGCTGCTGCTTATAAAGGCAAGGGGAAACTTAACTATACGGGTCAACTTGGTGATGTAATGAAGGAATCTATTCAAGCAGCAATGAGTGTTACTCGCACTCGTGCAAAGGCGCTTAAAATTGCTAATGATTTCCAAGAAAAATTAGATATTCACATCCATGTTCCTGATGGTTCTACCCCAAAAGACGGGCCAAGTGCGGGTGCAGCAATGTGCACTGCATTAGTGTCAGTACTAACAGGTCGAAAAGTCAAAGCCGATGTAGCAATGACAGGTGAAATCACCCTTCGGGGAGAAATTACACCAATCGGTGGCTTAAAAGAAAAAATGCTTGCAGCATTGCGTGGCGGTATCAAAACTGTTATTATTCCTAATGATAACGAACGAGAGCTCTCCGAAGTGCCTGAAAAAATCAAAGGCAAACTTAATGTGATTAAAGTTAAGTGGATTGATGAAGTGTTAGATATTGCTTTAGAAAAATAATTTTTTCTTTGTTAAATGATTAAATATTCTTAGAGACTTTTGCATAAATAGGGATGATTGGCAAAAAGTGGGTTTCTAATGATTGTTCCTATTTATGCAAAGGTCTCTCTTAGTTGCATAGTTTATCTATATTCAATCAATCCGTTTAGCTATTTACTGTAAAAACTTAATTGTGTACCATGCAAGCATTGTAAATACATATATGTCCAGTTTCACCACGTTGTTCCAGTTTGAGCATTTGAACTAATGATTCTCAAGCCACTTACAATCGTCATTTTAAGGGTTTGAATTTTTGCCTCAAAAAGCTAAAAAATAAAAATTCAAAC